>Ga0116229_10001208_pt1 | contig 39714 bp, 30 predicted proteins | sample S1TSphgellanicum_3_FD_87313 | JGI IMG/M metagenome (GOLD analysis project Ga0116229, IMG submission 87313) | Host-associated microbial communities from peat moss isolated from Minnesota, USA - S1T2_Fc - Sphagnum magellanicum MG | ecosystem: Host-associated > Plants > Peat moss > Unclassified...
AAACAACAACAAAAAAGCAATTCCCTGCAAAAAAAGAAAAATTTTTTGGAGGAAAAAAATCCCCCCCCCCCCACCACCCCCCCCACCCCCCACCCCCCCCCCCCCCCCCCCCCCCTCCAAAACTTGCCTTTAAAACAAAGAAAAAGTCACCCAAAAATCCAAAAGTTTCCAAAAAGTTAAGCCACAAATAATAATACCCATACTAAAATAATATAATAATAATACTGTTGACAAACCCACCCCAACAAGGGAGTCATGTGGGATCATGTTTCCATTGGGAAAATTATCTTTTTGTAAGTGCCAAAACTTGGGGAAGTAAGGTTAGATTTGACAATTCCCATCTCTCTCTCTCTCTCTCTTCTCACTTACTCACGCCCCCATCCAACTCATTAGTCCTTTGGCACCCCACCCCAGCCCACTTCACTTCTTTCTATCAACAACGGTGCAACACAAACAAGTGCTAGAAAACAAAAGGCCCAGTGGTCATCACGTGGGCCAGTGGGCTCCCCCCCACCCCCCCCTGAATGATTACCCTACTGACTCCACACACACCCACTTACGCAGCTAAGTCAAGTCCAAGATCTTGTCTATTTTTTGTCACCCGCTTTATGGATTCTGATCAAATAAAGAAACCCGAAGCCAAAGGCAGTTGCCCTGTTGGAACTTACTTGTGTGTGGTGGAAAAAGGACGGTACTTTTTCCAAAGCTGCTGCCAGAACTCCTTCACTCACACAGCTTATTGAAAAAGGTTATGTTTGGCCAGCCATGATTGAGGGCAACGTGGGAATACCCCCCCAAAAAAAAACCCCGAAAAAAAAAAGAGTCAAAAACGGGTTTCACGCATGTACTAACCAGTGATGTACTAACCAGTGTTTGTTAGTTGGTTGGTTGGTTGGTTATGACATTCTAGATTTCACTCCTAGATATCAATAGAGAATATTCTTTTTAAAAGATAGTTAACAAAAAGACATTTACATTTGGGGTTTTTTCTATTTTTACTTTTCAAAATGTTTATGTGTTAATGAATTTTCACAATCACTATAGTTATCTCTAAACATTACAACAAAAAGTGTCCTTGTACATCAAGTGATTTCAATGGATTTTGAGTGAATTCATTAACAAAAGGTGTTTTTATATGTCAATTGATTTCAATGAATTTTGAGTGAATTCACTGGTTGTAGTGAACAGGGACTAATGAACTACACCCACATTTTGTAATAATGAAAATTGGGCATACATAACATTATAAGCTTATGTTTGCCCAATTCACCATTGGGGTTCAACAATATAGCATGAAAAAAATCAAAGGCACCATACAAGGCCTTGATCATTAAAAAAAACTCCTTGTGTAACACGAATTGAATTCATGTTAAGTCAAGCTTGCATATTGTGTTGCAAAACCACTAAATGTCATCATTTCGGTCAAAAACAATCGTGTTTCCCAAAACTTTATGTGGTTGCAAAAGGAGAGGAGAGAAGTACAAAAGAAAGAGGATATTTCTTGCAATGGATTTACAAAGGATCAATAGTTGAAACTCAAAAACTTTTGTAATGTTAGAACACAACATTGGAACATTCATTTTGTTGGAGAAAGGGTTGTTCGATCTTGAAAAGTTCAATACAATTGTAACACATTTAAAGAGTTTGTGCAAGAGTTGGTTGTTTTGAACTTTGACAAGAACATGCCACACCCCTACCATTTTTTAAAAGGTGGGCTTTAACCCATTTAAAGGGAAATAAAATGGGTTTGGTATCTCAAGTGACACAAGAGAAAAATAAGTATTTTTCTTGTCATGTTGAAGACCTAACATTTTCTTAAGATTTTATCCTTTCACAATGATCATTTTTCATGTGTTGTCAAAAGGTTTGTGAATTTTTACAAACCTTAATTGGTGTTTGACTTCTAAAATCCTTGAAGCAACTTAAGCCTCCAAGACCAAAAGACCTTGTTTTATATCTAAAAATCAATCTTGTAAATATTTACTTACTTTCTAAAACCACCTTGGGAGGTTTAAAGAATATCGTAGTACATGAATGGATTCGACATAAATTAAATTGTTTTTCATTTTTCTGAATTTAAAAAATTATTTATTACTTGTGCCAAAAATTTAAAATTATTATAACATTAAAAGCCTCTAAGTTTTCTATTGTCAAGTTTGAACTATAGACCTTAAAATTCAAAAACTTAAAACTGAAACAATCTAGACATAGTCGAATAAACATAACAATAATGTCTTTATTATTTTTTATAACCATTATCTGCTGAATTTCAGAATTAAAAAATCAAGTGCCAAAGTTTAATTTTTAATTTTAATTAATTATTTGGCAATTTGTCAAATCCAATCAGTGAATACAATACTTGAAAACTCCATTACACGTTATTTTGGTTTTATAGGTGTTAATTTGATTTTGAAACCTTATTAGTTGGTATGCAACCAATGTCACATGTCTATTATAGATGAATTGAGCCCTAGTAGCCCATAATTGATTTTGAAAACCATTTCGAGAGTTCTAATGGGTATTTGGCAATTCTAGTATGTGTTGTTTTGGTTATGTGGGTGTTAATTTGATTTTGAAATGTTTTTGGTTGGTTTATAATGCATGCCACATGTCCATTATGTCAAATTGAAACTTAATAACCCTTTAATTGATTTTGAATTTAACCACCTTGGGAGGTTTGATGGATATTTGATAGTTTCAATATGTGTTGTTTTGGTTATGTAGGTGTTAACTTTAAATTGAAACATTATCAATTGGTCCATAACCCATGCAACATGTCCATTATGATATATTTTGTCTTAGTATGTAAAAATTTGAATAAAAACCCACCTTGGAAGGTTTGCCACCTTTTCCCAAACCCATTTATGATGTTTTCAACTTATATAGTTACTTACTTGAAGTTGAAAACCCTTTAGGAGGTTTATAGTTGTATACCCATGGACCTAACAATCCCAAATCCACATTAAAGGAAGGTTGTTGATAATATGAATAATAATAAATGCCATAAAACTTATACATTGGAACTACCTTCCACTAAGCAATACTATTCTCCAAAAAAACAAAAAGTTTTTTGAAACCACAACAAACAACCCAAAATGTCAAAAATGTGACAAGAAAATAGCTACTATAGATTCAACTTTGATGCAAGTTGTCCCAAGAACGATAAGCTCCCTTCATCACTTGAAGTTATTTCCTTTCATTGTTGTTGCCCTCCACGTTGCTACAACTATCATCTAAAGGTTATTTACCAAGAAAATGAATAGAAAACATAGAAAGTTGAAAGTTGCAATATTTTACATCAAACAAGAACTAGCAACATTTATTTGCAAGTAGGAATTATACAAAGGAAAATCAAAACAAAAAAAAAATACAATGCTTTACCTCTCCTTATAATATCCCTTTTTTATATTCCAATTACCCAAGTATATCATTTTTTTCACAATATTCTTTGCACTCTAATAAAACCACGAGACTTAAACACAAACCTTACAAATTGAAATTTAAAACCAAAGACCCTAAACCCTAAAACCTAAACTCAAAACTCCAACCCAAGCCCTTAAAAATGAAACCCTAAAATTACCAAACACAAACCTTATAAAATAAACCTTTAAAATGAAAGTCTTGAACTTTAAAAACTAGACCCAAAACTCCAAAAAAATAAGTTAAAAAATTTAAACCAAATAAATATCAAACACAAACCTTGGAATCTAAACCTTAAAATCAAGAAAATTTAAAGCTTAAACCTATAGCCCCATGCCCTCACAACCCTAACCCCCATTGCCCTATAGTTTGTAGCCTACAAGTTAACAAGCCTATAAAACATATAATAAATGTGTGCAATTCATACATAGGAAAAAAATGTTTTAGTAACCCCTTGAAGGGATCCCATGTAGAGTTTGTGAAATTGGTGCCTTATTTTAATGGTTTTATGGATGACAAATAATAGGGCATGAAGACCAAAAAAGCCGAACAAAATGGGCATTAAAAGGGTTTCACTTTCCAAAATAATTATCTTATAGTTATACATTTGGTGGTTTTGATATTAAATTTCAAATATGCATATAAGTTATGTAAACTCAAATTTCATTTTGTGGTTGTTTGCAAAAGTTTTTATAATTACACATTAGTCTAAGTACAAGTGCAAACACTCATCCAAATTCAAGTAGTTAGTGAAAGAATTGAATTAAGCATTCTATCCATCATATCACAAGTTGTTTGCCAAAAAAAAACTAATCAAAACATAAAACAACCTAAACCCCATAGAATTTGAAGCCCAAGAAATTATTGAGATTTTAATACTACTTTATCAATAACCTATATTGTTGGTGAGCTCCATAAACAAACAATAAACATTGCAACATCAACATAGATAAAAAAACATTTAAAAAACATTTCAAAGGAAGGTTAGTTGAGGAAAAAAAAATTCAATGTTTGCTTAATGTGACTCAACTAATCACCATCAACCTTCAACTTTTAAGAATAATCAATTTCTTCAATCAACTCATAGTTTTCTTCAATTAAAACAATTCCAATTTCAATATAGTCCTTCAAGTGTGCATTTGACATGTAATTCAAATATGAATCATCAAACCAAGTTTTTACCATGATTATAATACGATCGAGATTCTCCCCTTGTAAACAACAATGACTCAAAGCTATCAAAACATTGGTAAGGCCAAACATTATTTTCATTTCAAATTGACATCTTGGAATCTCAAGAATCTGTTTGATAGGGAAGCCAACACTTGAAAACTATGCCTCATAGATTTGCCACCAAACAAGGGGATTTGCATGTGTTGGCAAGCGAATAAATTACCTTTGAAACAAAATAATTATCCAATAATCTTTGTTTTGATGTTAAACAAAATAAAGGAACATTTCATTACACCATGTCTTGCATTTGCATAAATCTTCGAATACCAAAGATATGGATAAGATGAAATGCATCGAAGCATTGTGAACATTTCAACAAATTTGAATTTCATACAAATCGTATTATCGCAAATGTCACGTTATGATTTTTTCAATTTGTGCATTCTTTAAAAGAAAACTATAACATATATATAAGGTTAGCTTTGTCTTAACATAGTTATGAAATCTTTATAACAACTTCATCAAAGTTTACCTTTGTACATATGAATGAAAAAGTTTCAATAAAAATAGATTGGCAAGGTTTAGCATACTTGCAAATTAAGTCAAAATAATGAATGTCATGAACACACATTTGAAAAAGAATTTTCAATTTAAGTAGTTTAAATACATTTGGAAAAAAATTAGAATAAAACTATGGAAACGTGTTAGTACAAGATTCTATATGTTGAACATGTCATTGAGGATGATGTTAAATCATTGATAATTGTTTCAAGAGAAGATTTTTGACCTTTGGATCTATTTTCATGACACACATCATGAACAATATAATTTCCAAATGTTGTTTTTTAACATCCAAGGCATACATTACATGCTCATATAAAATATTAGTACACATTTAACTAATAAGAGTTCATAGAAAGTTAATATATCTTATAAATAAGACAATCCTCAAAATAATGGAATTTTTAATTCATTTCATATTTCCTGTCATATGGATTTGTATTCAAATTTTTTTATTATTATTAGGTCACATTTTGATAGCTAGTGATATGTAAACTAATGTAAACTTAAATTAAATATTGAAATATGATTTGAGTCATAAAATTTGTGCCATGTAAAAACATCTCAAGATTATTTAAATCATTTTTTATGAATTTTTTTTTTGTAATGACTAGACAATTCAAACCTTCAACTTTTTTTGTAACATTCATTATAGATATTAATAATTAGCATGCACTTATAACAACACTAAAAGATTTGCACATTGACAAAACGAATAAGTTTTTTTCTTCAAAAAATGATTTAAAATTTTGTTTGAAATTACATATTTTTCCATCATCTACTATAATATGCAATATGAGTAGTGAAATTATTCAAAATGTAGCCTATGATAATTTTGATGATTTTCAACATGTCAACAAATTTTCATGAAAATTCATTTCACTATTTTGAGGATTATTTAATGATGAAAATAACCTTAGGGTAAGGTATTCAACATGTTGGTGAAAGTGTAATATAAGGAAATGATGAATTTGTTAAATGTTAAAAATCTTGTTGGAAATGATCTTATTACATGTGTATGTTATTATGAACATAAAATGAGTAGTTTTTGCATTTCTTTTAAAAACTAGTGTTTGATTTTGTCAAGTTAAAGATTATTTATTTACAATATAATTTTAGTTAGAAGGACAACTCATGATCATGGATTACTATGGTTGGAAAATGTTCCATGATTTGGTGTATCTTCAAATAAGAACATTTTTTTTTCATAAATACTTAATGATCAATCATACTATTTTCAAAAAAAAATTGTAATGCACAAATACATTAACATAAACAAACATGTAAGAAGAGACTTGAACCAATTTGTCAATTCTAATATCCTAAACCTTCAGTGAAATGTACAAAAACATTATTATCTTTGGATGAACAACCCTACTTAAAATATTTATGAAATATATACTTTAATTTTTAATAGACTTGTTAACATGGGATTAGGTATGTAAATTTCATTCAATAAAATTCATTCAAAATTCAAAGGAACAAACTATGTATTAAAACGCCCAACAAACAATGCACATATCATGATCAATTCCATTTATCATTTCACAAGATCATTTTAATTTATCAACACATGTAAAAAACATGAAAATATGAAATCAAACTCTAAATCATCATTTACCAATATTAAGGGAGTTGAACTATATGATTTAACATATAAAAGTCATGTCCAATTTAAATTAACAAACATCCAGAAAAAAACTATAATGTTTCTCAATAAGTAGATGAACATGTACCATATGAAAAAAAGTCTTTGCATGCAAGAAAACTAAATTACAAACAAACAACCATTGTAGATGACATCTTACACAAAAAAACTAAATATTTGTATTAAAACTTTTCACATATTTTTAACATGAGGTTTAGGCACATGAAACACATTCGCACTCATTTATATCAACAAAACTATGTGTATGCAAAATAGTTGCATTAGATGGTCTTGTAAAAGTAGACATAACTTTTGAAACTTAATATATTAAAATATCTTCAAAATCATTAATATGGATAAAATTTCAAAATTCTTGAATTGGGATAAACAAAATAATATAATAGAAAACTCATGCATGATGTATGAAAAATTCCCTAGATTCAATAAAAAATAATTCCACACCTATTGAATGAAAATTTGTTAAAATACAGAAACCCTTTTCATATCATACCAAAAATTCAATTTCCTTTTCAAATAAGATGCATTATACATTACATAAAAGGTTTAACTTTTGATCGCTTGATGGTTGATTCAACTAATGTAATAAAACATGATATTGAATTTTATTTAAATAACATTTATATATTTAATTTCTTCATTGTTGAACAAAAATTTCAAATACAATCTCTTTGTGAAGAAAAAATGTATCATCTTTTGAAAATTGCACAAATGGGTGAAAGCACATTGAGTCCCCCAAAAATTGTACTCATAAGTTTTTATAAAAAAATTGGGAAATATATGGATATCACATTTTGGATTATTTTAGTTTGTTGAAATATATTTTATTAAACTTAAGCTAGTCAATTATTTTTTTAAATCCAAAAACATTTGAAAAATGTGAACATATGGAGTGTATTTATGACAAAATAATACACATCATAAAGTTTGAAAATTTGCATATATATTTCAAAACTAAAGTTGTGGGTGGAATTGTTTTAGTGAATATTTGAATATGGTGAATGGTATTGATATACATGGATTAAATTTATAAATTTAAATTTTTAAGATGAAATTCCATTAAATATATATTTTTATTTCATTATAAATCAATAATGTGTAATAATTTATTCTTTTAAGGAAAAAGCCATTACCATGTGAAAGAATAGGTGATTTTATAGTTGGGCATTGCATTATTTTTTTAGTTTTTTTTAATTTGGTAATATTTCACGAACCCAAACATGAAGCCTTATAGCAATTGAAAAAATGTAAGTTATGTGTTCTATGAACATTGATTTTATCTAGTTCTTTTGGTGTAGCCATTGTATCAAGATTAATTTTATTTCAAAAGGAACTTTGAATTCCAAAAGCTTGTGATGCAAATTCTAACTTTTTTGCTCATGTTTATGATAGCTAAAGGATGGCATTAAGATTTTTATTTATTGTTTATTATAACACCCATCATACATCATTTTTTTGGTGAAAGGTGACTTGCTTTTAATGTGCTTTCACCCAAAATATACATGCAATGATGATTGTCTTTTTAAAATCTTTACCATGAAAACTTTATAATCATATAATATTTCAAATACTTCTTATTTAAACTTTGATTTTTGAGATATTCTTCCATATCCAAGCTTATTAACATTCTTCGATATTTTTTGTTTCAATGAAACAAGAATCCAAAACATTTATTCAAATTAAAAAAATGACAACACCATATAAAACAACTTTAACATTCCACGTTGTTATAATGAACATGGAACAATGATATTTATAATCTAGTAATGTTTTAATACCAAAAATACTATTCGGTTTTTTCTAATACATGAAAATATCCTTTACAGTTATACCACCTATTTAATGCAAGTAACTTATTTTTTCTATTTAAGAAACATTTAAAAGAATTTTTTATAGATGTTCCAATTTTAATAAATGGAGATTTTAACAAACATGTTAAACGAACACATCCCATCAATAGCATTATGGAATTGTCTGAAAAATTAAAATTGAAAATAAATTATTCTAAAAGTTGCATTTTTTACAATACACAAATAAATCATATGTAGAACAATGCATTAACGCAACAATGTAATTTTGGATCAACACATGCTTATTGAACAAATCATAAACTTATATGTTTTGCATTTATATTACCAAATTATGTCCTTTGATTTACCTTATAAAATAATCAAAATATAATTCAAAATAACATACAATCATGTGCTGATTTGTTTTTGATACATATTGCCACAAATATTTCATATGTCTTAAGTGGGCAAGCTTGCATGTTTATAACACTTGTCCAAATTTCTTACTATTCATGAAGGTTATGGTTGTAAAAGTTTTGTCCATGCACATATGTGAAAAAGATGAAATGTTCTTAAGCTCAAGCAACTATATGGAAACAAGCCTTGAATGCAAAGAAGATGCATTGGTTCATTTTTGCAATTAGATTTCCAACTCAGAGCCTATTTGGCATTGACATCTAATGTCAATACCAAGAGTTGGAAATCCATAAACCCAACATAGTTTGGAAGGTGTGTAAAACACACACATTTCAAGGTTTAAAAACACAAAAGTTCAAAACAATAAAATGAACAAATGAAAAGTTGTTCAACTATGATGTCCATTGTGAATCCCCAAATTTCCCAAGTCTTATCATTGTGAAGGGTTGTTTCATCATCATGATATGTTTTCAATGAATGCCAAGTATTAACTACTAACAAAAAAAATAAGTCATGAATTTTCCACTAAGTACATATAATAGATCGATCAAACTCTTGGTAAACAATATTGAATAATTATTGCCTTTTTCAAAAGAGAAAACATACACAATTGATAAAACAAATGGTAAATTTTCATTTCGTACCTTGCATATTAATTAAATTTGTTTACCTTGTGACAATAATGATTGGTTGCCATTGCCCTCCTTTTTATGTTTCTCTCTTGGTTCACACCTAGTACCATTGCTTTCCTTTTCGTGGTATTCTCTTGATGCATGCCTCCTACCACCCCCCTCTTTGTGTGTTCTTCTTTCGGTTCATGCTTGTTGCCATCGCCCTCCTTTTCATGTTCTTTTCTTAGTTTGTGCCTATTATCATCACCTTCATTTTTGTGTATTTCTCCTAGTTTGCACTTGTTGCCTTCACCCTCCTCTTCATGTTTTAAAAAATTTCTAGTGATGTTTTGGGTTTTGGAACTTAATCAAGAGGTTACTTGGAACCTATTTTAAAGTACCTTAGAACCAAGAATCGGTATACTTTGAAATAAAAAAGAACTTAAACCAAAATTGTTTGTTGAAAAAAACAAACCATAATTGAAACTGGGTACCAAGTTTGAAAAAAAAAAAACCAAAATCAAACTATAATTGATTCCTTAAAAAGTTTAAGAATTGGAAGCAAAAGTTCCTTCTAAAACCTAGGAATTGCACAATACTATTACAAACACCAAAGTCATTTGCACAAATTGTAACTCATTACTAAAGGATTAAATGTGACCTAGATTTGCCAGTTTGAAAATTGAAAATTTGGCATGAACTCAAAATAGTCCACAATTTTTTTAATTGCATTAAAATAAATGTTTAGGTTTTCAAACCCTAAAATTGGAGCTATAATGATCTATTATTCAAGGCTAATGGGATTTTAAATATCACATGAAAATTTTATAATAGTCACGTATGTACACACACACACACACACACACACACACAATTAGTATTACAATTAGTATTGCATTTGGAATGGGAAACACAGGCCTTACATGTCCTAAATACAATTAAAACTAAATCCTAGCCTATTTTGTTCAGTCTAACATTGTAGACACTAAACACCTCTCCCAAAAATCATCTATGTATTATTCAAAAAAATGTGTTTGTTGTTAATATGTGTGAGACCTTTTCACCTACCTCAATTCCCTTACCCACATTTTGTGCCATTTTGAATTCATGTTATCTATGTCAAAATAATGACCTACCTCTTTTGCCCTACCTGCCTACTTGATATGAATAGGCACAATTCATATCCAAGTTATCTATGATTGGAGAATATAGTGTTTGGAAACAACCATTGTATTTAAAATTACAGGGCAACATAAGAGGACATATCCCCCTTTTTTTTTAATTTAATGGATGAACAAGCTCTGTTGGTGATGCAATGGTGCCATTAGAATTTGTGGACATGTTTCCAGAACCTATACACATAAAAAAGTGAGAGTTAATGTTAAATACTTACTTGAAATGATTTTGAAGTTAGGGGATTGGTGTTCTACTCTGCAGAAGCTCAAGTGGATGTTTTCCATTTCCAAAATAGTACAATGGCCATTCCAAGCTAAGCACAATCATTCTTTTCTTGTGTGTTAAACAAGAAGCCACAAATGGGAAACAACCTCATGACCTTTCTTAGGGACACCTTTGTGTCAAGGACATCTTGGAAATTTGTGAATAGAAGCGAATAAATTAAAAAACTTTGAGAACGCCAATTAAGAACATATGGGAACAACTAAATTTCCAAATATTGATACAAGCCACTTTGATATACCTGCCCAAAACTGCGTTGTATGGACAGGAGGAGCATATAAAAAAATGCTACTAGGTAACCCAATAAGTCTACAATCATTTTTAAAGTCTCCCAATACTTTTTTGTTCCACATGCACACAAGTGTAGGAAGCACATTTGATGTTCAGATGCACTTTTGGTTACTAAATTTACTTAAAACTTCAACTTAACTGTATGGGAAGAGGAAAAGTTCATTAAATGCATGGCTTGTTCGTTCATTCATCAAATATGTTGGAATCTCAGCTGAGTGTCTGGGTTGTGTGCATGCCCTTGGTGCTCCCCTTTTGTGGGGGGATAATTCTTTTTCCCCCTTTGACAAGGAATTCATTCATTTGTGCAGTTCATCAAAAACACCAAAAAAAAAAAACAGAAAAAAAATTATGGGAATCAATTGGTCTGAGGGGAATTATTCGTGTTTGGGCTTATCCTTGACAAAAGGAACAAAGACACAGAATTGCTGAATCCTATTATAATTTTTGCGGGGGCTGGTAGGATTTGGGTAACTTATGGAATGAAGTAAAAGTCTCCTAGAGACAGAAAGGGAGAAAGAAGAAGAGAAAAACAAAACCCCCACATGGGTAATGATGACAAAAAGCAGGAATCTGTGAGATCGAGGGACTCTGCACATGAAAATGAGCTGCTGGGTACATTCAAATATTATGTACATGTACTTTTCTTAATTTAGAAAGGAGATCTGTGTTTGGAATTTCTCATTGAGAATTTTTTCTTGTTCTTCTTCCTCACTGTTGACTGTCTCTCTCTCTCTCTCTCTCTCTCTCTCTCTGGAATAATAAAACCACTGTGCACATAAAACTTCAAAAGGAGCCTTTTCAGATGAATTATTGTGAAAGGGTACTTCACTGATCTTTGAAAAGCTGATTTTTGCAAGTAAACAAACAGTTCAATTTCCACTGGGTTTTTAAAAAATTGAACTGTTTTGTTACTGGTACCTGAAACCCTAAATCCTTCATCTAGTCAGAAAGCAGTTCAGCCTCTCCCAGCAGCAGACTGCAGAGCAGCCTGTTGTGAGATCTGCCTGCTGCTTCATGCCTCACACTCCAGAGGGCTGGCTTTCAATGCTCAACCTCCACAAGACAGCAAGGTTTTGACATTTGACTTGTGACCCAGAATCCAACTAAATTATTATCATTAACTCATTACTTACCCCTCTGTTCAGTCTCACCAGTGGCATAGCCCCTTCAAACCCTAAGTGTTATAGGGTAAAGCCCAAGGGGGCAGGGTTTAGGAGAATAAGGGCCTTGTGAGGTGGAGCCGAGCATGGGCTTGATTCCCATTCCCATACAGGTGAACTATCGAGGCATTTGGTCACTGGCCTAGCCTACTTACTTACAAAAGCATTTTTATCAAATCTTCCCCAAAAAATCACAAAGAATGGACTTTCTTTGTAACCAGAAATCTTTTATCCAAAAAACTTACAAAACAAACAATATTTTATTCCGAAAGAGAAACCCCTTTTTATCCAAACACTTCACAAATGCAATTATGATGTTACTATGGTAATGTAGTGCATTTGCATTTTTATTGTGATCTGATGATGGAGATTGTTCAACTTTTGTTTTCGTATCTGTGGAGTGCATAGTGATTTTAGGAAGATGCAACATAATCAAATCATATGGACCAGACATGAAATCCAATGTGGTTTGAGTTCAGGAACACTCTTGGTCTTGGTCATGTCTTGGAATCTCACCCATGAGACAGGTTATGAGTAGAAACTGCAAGGAAGGAAGAAAGAAAGAAAGAAAGAAGCCAAATGAGGTTTAAGTTTTGGAAGCCCATGCCCGTGTTGGCGGGTAGTATTACCAATTTCAACATATTGATTTCCTATAGGCATCGCAATTTTTTTCTTTCATTTGTACATATTGACATGATACAAGTGTGGGGATTATCTTCATTTTCAGCAGGTATTTTCACCCACCCTGAGGGCTTTACCCTACACAAAAATGTTTGTAGGGATCCTCAGTATGAAGTATGAACCAGTGTTGGTATAGTGTCATGTAAAAAACTCAGATATCAACCAGGCATAGACGACCTACGTATAAGCTATCCTACATAAATGTATCATATTTTAAAGAAACCCTTGATATCTTTGTGCCTTAGTATTGTATTCTTGCGAGGCCCATCAAAACCCTATCGATTGGGGGTTAGGGTTCACATTTCTTCTATCCTGCCAAAAATGTCCTTGCAATCAATGTTTTTTTTTGGGGTAAATTTGGCAACAAATTGCAAAATTAGCCAAATTCACACTAAGAAAACAAACTTTCCCAATTTTTTTGTCAAAATTTTTTGCTGGAAAAAAAAAAAACTGCTTGCAATGTTCTGAACATGTACTAGCAAATATGTAAAAGAGGGTGTAGCATGGGCATTAGGTGTTAGGGAACACTGGTGGCAGATTTCTTCTTTAGGTACTCTAGATTTCACCATTCATTCCTTGTTGCTTGCTATTTTCCATGCTTCATTGCAAGTTGCTTGTAATTATGCTTAGTAACTTTTATACATTTGGGGGAAAAAAATGCATAGTTGTACATTACAAACTCTATCTACAAATTCTAAACAATCGATACCAAGATCCAAGTTCATATTTGGATCATGCAGGCATTAACATAGCATTGTTGATGTTCAATATGCATTCACATAGACCACCTATTGACACCACAGTGATACCAAAATTTGTGATCTTCAGCATGGTTCAAAAACCCTATTTCATATCAGAGCACGGTTATTTCACTACTATGAACATTTAAAACACCATACCAAAACAACACTGGTATGAATGTGAGGGTTCAAGAACTAGTCATACTATTTTTGGGTGCAAGTATGGTAAAATAGATTAAAAAATAGTCTTCTAAAATCCAATTCAAAAAATGAGTCAATTTTCAATGTAAACACAAGAAAATAAATTCAAAAAATATATTATTATTTTTCAATTAAGCCATTAGGCCATCCCTTGGGCTTATAGGAAGTTGAATGCAAAAGTTGAATTTTTAATATATAATAAATGTAAGTGACAAGTACGTTTGAGACTAGTTGTTGAATATGTTATTCAAACATGTGAAATACCTTATACGCAGCTACACCATTTAAGAGCAAAACATTAATGACAATTTCCACATCCTCCCTTATAATGCACTGCTTTTTTCTAAAGCAAAATTTTGCTAGTTCCATATATACCACAACATAGATAAAAGTTTCTAGTTAGTTTTTTTTTTTTGAAATGGAAGAAATAAATGTTTTTTTGGGGTTTCTGATCACCAAGTTTTGAAATTTTTTTGCCAAAATTTTACAGCAGATTCCAGTAGGCAGCCAACGATATAGAAGGATACTTAAATGCCTTAACTTGTTTTTTTAATTAGCCAAATTTGAAAAATAAAATAAAATTCTGTGACACATACATTATTAAACATTAAAAAAATTAACCTCAACATACACATACCAGCAAAATTTCTGAAGTTTTTCACAACTTTTTCCATTTCTGCATGATTCTGCCAAAACGAAATGATTGTGTGCAAAAGTGCACTAGCCCAATGATAGTGGGAACTTAGGACATTTTAAGTGCAATCCTCGCTACATATCTTACATTCAGACTTTCATTTGCATTTGAAGTGTAGGGTTAAAGCCCAAGCAGTGTTCCCCTAGTTTATTGAGTAAGTGCCTCAGAAGCTGGAGCCAAGCATGGGCCCAATTTCTGTAAAGCTCGCCCCCAAGGGCACATGGCGTAAAAACATCACAGTTTTTAAAGAAGTTTTTCTTGTGATACCTGGTCGGTATCCATTGGGCATCATGGGAAAGAATGATGGTGGGCGGCTTCATTATAAACTGAATGCTGACCTCAAACACCCGCCAGCATACAAGGTTATCTCCAACAACACTAAGAAAAATCCATAAATGAATGCGGGCTAGAGTGAACCAGCACCCATCAGCATACCATGCACTAGTGTTTTTTTTTGTCAAAAACCCAAGATCTATTGGATGGCTACCAAAATTTTGGTGGGGTGGCAGTATTGGCAATTTGAAAATGCCATGGTAAGTGGCTTTGGCAATGAAGCATTTTAATAAGGCAAATTGCAGCAACTTGTACATTTGAGTAATTGAATATAGGCGGCGACATTCATAAGAAGTCATAATGCATTTTGGCAAAACCAATCTCTTATAGACATTTTGTGTGGTGATCAATTACAGGGAAAGGTATGAAATGTGATGATCAAATACATGGAAAGGCATGGATTGCAATGGGGCTTATGGTGAAAAGGTAAGATTGGAAATAAAAACTCGACAACTAACCCTACACCAAGACAAACAACATGAACATAGTCTCAATCCCACATTGTGACAAAGAAAAACACCATCTCCAAGAAGATCACTGCAACCTAGTTCAATCCAGTACAAGCCGCACACATTAGTCTAAAATAGGCCAATAAAAATTCAAAAGAAAAAGAAAAAGAAATCAAGTGAGGTTGAAATTTTAATCTTTAGATTTTTATATTTATGCTTATGAACCTTGCCAAAAATTGGCATACATCAAGGATGAAGTTGAAATGCTTCAATTGCCAACAACAAGATCATTTGCATGCCATTGTAAATTGACCTAGAGGCGGAATAGGAGTAATGAAAATTTGCACCTTAAATTGTTGTTTAAAGCTGCAAAGGTTCTTAACAATCAACTGCATATCTCACCTTATTCACTACCCAATCCTTCATGCCATCCCCGAAAGGAAAGGTATCCAAATAGTAATGTTCTTGTGCAAACATTTTCACAACCAAATCCAAATGAACTAATAGTTGATTCTCCAACTTGGAATTCATGAATGACATTATAGGAAAACAACATTCACCTTCTACACTCCCTAAAATCATAACAACCAATAGCTCTACCAATGCAAATCAATGTTGTAAATGGCCATTGGATGCTAGTTTAGACCACAACTAAGTGACATGGTTGCAAACTAGTGTGGGTTCCAAGGCAACAACATGGTCGCTCTGCATGGTAATCTTGATAAGAGAAATTTAAATGACCAAATTGTTTTCATCAAGGATGGTAGGAATCTTCACTCGATCAGTCTTTGGACCAATGAATCTTTTAAAACAAAATTGAGCCGTTAGCAAAGTCAAGTGCCTTTGAAACATGTCCTTTGCATGAAGATTCAATCAATATTGCAAATACATGATGCTAGCTGTGTTCATCACTTTTTGGCTTGGGAACCATCACTCTAACTTAAAGATCAAAAAAAGTAGTAGGATGTAAACATTACATTTTAACAGTTTCAAAAGTTGTTGTCTAATCATCTTGCATGGCTTGGGTGAACACAACAGTAAGAGGACACCTCTTATGCATCATGTATTGTTTGCCCATAAAGTGAAAAACCACAAACTGGATGTTTGTTGTAGGATTTGTCCACCATGTAGCAAATAACTTGTCATAAATACCTTCATGGAGGTCCAAAAATACCTTGAATTGTTCATAAATGTATTTCTTCTCCATATTATAATACATGTTGTACAATTTAACACAACACATATTCACAAAAATGATAAAATCATATACAAAACAATCTGGTGCATGTGCAAATTTGATGAGGGCATGCATTGCCTCCAAGAGTGGCATGATGTAACTTAAACCCCATACCACTTCAATGTCACAAAGATACTATAGATTTGTCTATAGTATTCATGTTGATATTCATCTTCACAACCAAAGACTTGTATTCTACAAGAACCTAATTAATAAGGGACAACATGGAAATCCACTTAATATTTACATTATGCAAAAATTTCAAACCTTTGGTTTCCAAGAACTTGGTAAGAGCACATTGTTCAAGGTGTATTTTTGGTGAAAATGAAAAATAAGTATATGTAGTCTACAAAATCCCCTCCAATTTCTAAACTAGGGGCATCCCCTCCAACTTCAAAACTAGGGGCAAAGTTGAAAGAATTTGCACTTCTAGATTCATCTAATGCGCCATGCAATGCACTAAAGTTTAAAAAGGTGCAAAATTGGACTTCACTAAATAACAACATTAGTATGCGGATTGATGAACACTGCAATCCCATCTAAATAAGAACAAACAACTTTATTAGCAATTTTCTTTGTTGGTAAGCCCCCATATTCCACCAAAAACCTCAAAATTAATGTAATCAAGTTGTTTTCAAAACCTTCATTAAACACCTTTTCAAGATTTAGCAACAAAAACATTTTCTTAAAACCATCAATGATATAAATATGCACATTATACCAAGATTGAATTGTGGTAACTTCATCATGTAATTGATAGCAATGTACCTGCCATTTTGCACAATAATTTTGGTTGACTTGATGATAATATGGTGCGCCATATTATGGTTTCAACCATTTGCCAATTAGTGGAGTTAGACTATTGCTTGCGCAATGTGTTTTTCACCTTCGAAAATTCAAATAGATGTTTTATGCTTTCAAAATTAATCAAGGATCAATGGAGTTTCAAAGCTAAAAAATGGCAACAAACTAAATGAATATACACTTCCTATTTACAGCAACTCCTCTAACACATATCAAGTCAGCAATTATGCTTCAACCCTTGCTCACCCATAAGCGCTCATTCTTTGCATGTTGGCTCGCAATTGACATGAAATATTGTCCCACGACACATTCAAGGCATGTGCCCTTGCAATGGTGCCTACCTGCATGTTTTCGCACGCTATCAAACTTAAGCACCAAAAGTTTTTCTTGTCCTTCAATTTCATTACAAACTTTACAACACACCATAATCAACTTTCCATCACACCCTACCACTATTTCAAACCAGGGTAGTTTTGTTGCCCACCTTTCTTAGAATACACAATTAAATTTCCATTTTCATTTCTTACTTTTTTTTTGGATTTTCTAGCTTTGGTTCAACTAATTTTGTAAATTGAATATCAAGTTCAAAAGAAGTATCAACATGATCAAAGGGTAAAAATCTAGTGATAATGGATCAAAGAGAGGGATGTTATGAGATGATGTTATGTCTATTAGATTTGAACCCTATGCATTAAAAAAGAACATGTTTTGAAACCTATACATGGTTGGAACGAGTTTGGCATGAAAATAAATGAAACACATAAAAAAAATTGTGTAAACCTTAGACCTTAAGTCAATCAACTACCTTTCAGTTTGACTTCTATAGAAACTTGAAATCACATCCACAATTATAAAACAAAAAGAGCGACAATTTGTGTGAATTCCAAACCCTAAAACATAAAATCCCCAAGTCGCCCCCAAGTTTGACTTATGTAAAATTCATAAAAACCTATTAGAACCCCTAGAAAGTAAAGAAAGAAAATTATTGCAAATAAAGTACATGTGATTGCTAAACCTTATCAAAACACTAACCTCTTGAGTCCCCCAAGTTCAACCCTTGTAAAACCTTAGAAAGCCTAGCAAAACACAAAAAAATGGAAAAAAGGCATGTAAACCTTAATATGTAAAACACAAACCTCCCCTCGATTCAAACTTTTTAGCAACTTGCAAATGCATCAAAACTTGAAAAAACAAACAAAGAGTGCAAACCCTAAATCATGGAATCGTAAACCAAAGCTCAACCTTTATAGAAACTTGAAAACACATCAAAACCCAATGAGCATTGTACTTTTACAAAATGTAAAAACTAAGTGGGTCTCCTTGTAAGAATCATGCAAATTTGGGAAGAAGATGGAAATATTTATTTACTATTTTTGAATTCCATCTTGGACCCGCTTCTAATAGATTGTACTCTCACACCACGAAGACAAATTGTAACCAAAATTGGGGCTCAAAGATCCTACCTCAATAATGTTGAGTTAGCTAATGCCAACTATCAAACTATAGAGATTCTAAATACTATATTATCTACATTCAACTTCCATACACAACTTGTTCACACATTTGATGATTTTATTCATAGGTGTTACGGAAACATGCTTCCAAGAACCAACACAAAATTCAGAAATCGACACACACTACATATAACACCCTGTCTTTTTAATCCTTGAGAACTTTAGACATGGTTATTGTTACATTTGCTCTACTACTTCATAAAAACTATATCTATGTAGCAAAAGATAGAGTTTAATACATTTGTTGTTGCAGCAAAACAAAGTTTTTAAAAAAAAAACAAGAACATCAAAAACCACAAAATTGTACTTAGGTTTATTTTGTCTGTTTTTATAGGAGTATTGCATGCCTTAAATCCTTGCTCCCACACCTTCAACTCATTTTTTCCTTGCATTTTCCTCCACATATCTCTTCCTCACCTCAAATCCACAAAAAAATTATCAACTAGCACACTAAACACACACAAACCAAGAAGGAAAGAAATAATGGCATAGTCACCACTAGCCGCCGTCACCTCTCTTCTTCAAGGACAAACCGCCAAAAGGTGACAATTACATCACCATGCAATAAAGCACAAAAAACTAAAACCCTAACTATGTCCTACATCACACAAGACATGTCTTTAAGTCACAAAATATCTTCATGCCACTCCTTGCCATTGCTTTCCACCATGCACAATAATGCTTTCATTCCCGAACCATAACTCATGCAACTCTCAAACTTGTTATTAAAGAAAGTTGACAATCTCTTCTGTTTATTATATAACACAAAACTTGCAAACCACAATAATAGAACGTAAGGAGGAGGCGATATAGAAGGATGGGAGGTTGGAGAAAGGCAGCTACAAACCCTAATGAATAGTTGAAGGGAATGACTACAAAGCTTGGAAAAATGGACAAAGTAAGGTGATGGAGGTGGATGTGAACCAGCTGGCCAACAACATCCATGAAATTGAAAGCAAAATGAAACTATACAAGAACAAATGGGGTCAACTCCTCTGCGATCTCCCCTAATGGAGCTGTTGATATGGCAACTAGCCTTAGATTGTGTGGTTTGGAATTTGGTGAATTGGATGCAACCAGATCCTTTGATTTAACAAAGGCATGTCAAAAAGGCCTCTGGAAGTTTGCCACTTGGTGAAATTTTGCCCAAAAAAAAACGCTGCCATCAACTGAATGCTATTATGACTCAGTTTTGGATGAATATCAAATGAATTGAAACCTGGTTTCACCATGGTAACCCATTCTGTTAGATATAGGTCCAATCTGTAGGGAGAGAGGTAGGAAAATAGGTGGCTATGAGGCAAGTAGATGATTAATGGTTAATACATGAATACATGGATAAGGGCTGATTTTACTGCCTACTTACTAACGACCCATCAAGTGAGATATTAGTAGGTACTTAGTGAAAACAGTGACTGAGCTAACCACCATGGTTACCTAAGTAACTTGAACCCAACAGAAAAGTGTTTCATGTTCACCCACCATCCATCCTTCAGGGTGAAGCTAGTGAGTGCTGGTTCACTCCCCTAGCTCATAATGTGGCACACTGCTTGCCTTGTTCAATATACATGTAGGTACACGATTTTGTCAGACGTCTCATCTTTCTTTCAAAGAGAGAGGTACTTAATAATTAGGGTTAATTTCTGTGTAAGGGAAGGCGCGGGGGGGGGGTTTCAGAGCCGTGTTGACCAGTTATTGAGTTTTGACTCGGTTACTATGCTTTGAAAAGTTAGGGTTAGGTTTTGAAAGGTATGATAAAGAGTTTACTGCTGCATATGTGAGGTGAATGACAGGAATCAATCTGCTTTAATTTAATGTGTGCTCTGTTTGGAACGTCCAGCAATATAGGTACAAGTGGTGCTGTAGCCTCCTGGACTTGAGAGCTTTGTAGGTGTGTAGCTAAAACCCTAGCTACACACAAGTCTAGCATCATTTTTCCAGAATTGGGTGTTGCCAACTGCACAGACTCCCATGTGAAGCATATTTCATTCCCCAACTTTGTGAATTGTGAAGACTTTTGTTTTCCTAAAGGTGTAAGGTCACAGGTGTAAAGAAGCATCTCAAATGGTTATGATCCAACTAGATCATCATCCATAAGAATATTTAGCCACATTTTTCTACAAACAAGGATAGGAAAGTGCAATATAGTTAAGCATCCTTTCTATATTTTTGGCTACCCATTGGAACCTAATATAGAAATCTGGTTATTTTTATATAGACTTTTTCCAGAAATATGAAATTCCAAAATCCCCATAAGGCAAGGGGATTAGAGAAAGCGGGAAGAAGACAAAACCAAGTCCTCATGGTTTTACCAACAGTAAGTGAAATAAAAACCTAATTTCTCTGGCATTTGTATTTAGAGGAACTTCACACTTTTATAATCTTCTTCCTACTAGCCTTCCAGGTATTTCACTAGCTTTAATTTGATGTGAAAATGGAAAACATTCTAATAAGATATAATGGCTGCTTCACATAAGACCTCTTTCATGTTCAATAGTTGCTGGTATCAATGTTTTCATTTGTCCATATGCATATCCTTATCACAATTTTACTTTTTTTAAAACAAAATAAACTTCACTCATTAAGGCCTCCATCCATTTTGGACTCAGCTGTGGTACTCTGTGTTGCTGTGGCCCTGTTCTGAAGTTCTCCCTGTGGTCTAGAGATCCAGGGGTTTGTTTGTTTGGTATGCCATAGGATCTGTCGCAGAGGAAAGATATCAATCTTCTCTATGACTCAAAAAGGAAGTTAAAAATCTCCTGCCATTCCCATTTCCTCAACTCGCACAGAAGGCTACAGTTGGTATATGTACTTTGAGAGAGAGAGCTCTAAGGTGACTGATTTGTCAGCAGTCAGAAAATGGGTTGGTCTTACTGAGCCACAATTGAGTTACAAAAATGTTCCACCCTGGTTCCCTGTCCTGTTAACTCTCCTATTTACATCTCACATTACTTCAGGCGCATTCATACTTGATGTTAGGAACTCTAGTGTTAAGTCCATTAACACCAGGCTAGTCATTTAGGACACAAGTCAAAATATCATCTTTCAAAAATCCTCATATAAAAATAGACCTGTTACCTAGGGGCCAAAATCCCTTAAGTTACTATACTCTATGATGAATCTAAACACAATATGCTTGCTGTGGTAGGCAAGGCTAACAAAGTCACACACATAAAAAGCATGCACACAGAGCTTTGGTGTTAGGAGATTTCAAAATAAACAAGAGAGAGGAAAAAAAAAGAATTGTTGACATTGACCTAGGTTCTACCAACAAATAACTCAAAATAAATAAAAATTCTGCAATAAGCACCTAACAACTTCAACAAGAGTGATATTAGCACAAATCCAATATTGAACATCTTGTTTCGATCCTTCCAACTTACAAGAATGCAAACCAGCTGATGACGCTCTAATGTGACCTTTGTGAATACTGTGTTACCTTTACCATTCTGGCAGTAATTAAAATTTTTTTTCAATAAATGTCGATTTTTCTCAAAATCAGCTGGCTTACAATGCCCAAAGTTCTAAAAATTTGTTTGACATTGCTATTGACTGCCTGCCCTGAAGCTTAGTGATGCGGTGTGCCTAAAAAGTGCAAAATTACTAGGCAATTTTTCCCTCACCTCCACTGTAGAAATTTTTGGAATTAAAAAAATTTTGATTGTTAAAATGATCAATGAAAAAAAAATTCAGCAAGACAATGCCAAGAATGGTAAAAGGTACTACCTTACTTAGATACGATTATTATGCTTTTTGAGACACCCGGTGGCCAGAGAGACAAAGTTTCATGTGCAAGCATAGTGGTCCCTCAAAGGTGCATGTGCTTTCTACATGTGCTTTCTACTCATCGGTACGGCACTTAGCTTTTTATCTTCTAAGAACCTGAATTCCTGTACATAAAAAAAAGTGATGCTTGTGTAAAGAGACAAACAACAAGGTTCCGGATGGAACCTCCCCTCTTCTCATTGTTGTCGGTTCTTCCATTTTTCAGTAGTCCCCCTCATAGTGTGCTAGCGTTCAAAAAAATCACTACCTTATGTTTTGGAGTTCAACATTTTTAATTAAACCCTTTTTTCTCCTTTAAATTTTTTTTAATAAAAATATTTTCTCAACAAATTCATGCAAAGAATTAGTTTCCTCCAATTTGAACTTTCACTTATGATCAGCATTTTGGGGGGAGGGGGGATTTTCCTATTATTGACCCAACAAAATCTAGTGCAAATATTAAGAATGCACCAAACTCACCCAAGGAGTTTTTTCCTTTTTTCAGAAATCATTATATTTAGACAATAGGTTCATTGCCAAAAATAGCAATATACATAAATGTTTCTACTTTCCTCTCCGATCACCAGTGTGGCTACATCTCAAATCTGGGAAATAAAAAAATTATTTAAAAAATTAAATTAAAAATTATAAAAAAAATTCCTTGCTCATGATGCTAAAAAAAACCATGAAAAGAATAACTTTTCCCCCCATTTGACTTTTTTTACTCTCATGACACCTAAAAATTCATACTTTCCACCAAAAAAAATTTTACGTTGATTTTCACACAGGATGTACGTTACTTTTGCCAAAAAGACAAAAAAAAACTCATAATACATCATGTGAACATGGCCGTGGGTTGTTCATTTTGGGTAGTTTAGGTGGGTAACTCGCCCCCTTCACCTCCCCACCTTCTCTCTCTCCTCAACTATCCAAGACAGCCCTTTTCTACTGTTGTTTGAGTGGTGGTACAGGAGACTTTGGAATAAAGGTTCTCTCTCATTGTTTTCTTGGGAGAATGGCAGCTACAAAGTGATGGGGATCAGCAGTTTACTGGCCTCCAATTAATTGTCTGGAATAAAAAGAGATTTTCTTTCTCTGGAGAACAAACAACAACTGGCCCTAAACCCTAAAACTGTCTAGAAAGCCACTCACTACCCACTTACCAGTTCGACCCCATGGGTCCTGATTAGGGAAACCTGGAATCTGGATGTGGGATACACGTGGATGGATCTCCCAGCTGATCATCCATCCACTCCCTCCCCCCCCCCAATTCAGGGGGCTTACACCTATTCCAGTGTTGGAGTGACCTATTTGATTACTTTTTGGACTAATAACCGTCAGTGCCTTTTTTCCAAACCAAAAAAAAAAGGAATCAGAGAACTGCTGCTTCTGGGTATTTGAAAAAATTGTGGAATCAAAGAACCGTGACTGGTTCTGGTTATTTTCAAACACCTCCAAGAACCGTCGAGCTTCGTTTGTGAAAGAACCGGCAGTTTTCTAGGAGGTTATATAGGGGTCATATGCTGTTTCTGCGTGTAGACCCCTAATTGAAGGTCAGAGAATAGGTCCTCTAGAGCTGATTTTGCCAGGTAGCCATCACTGGTCTGGTTCAGAATCCTTCGAGTCTGATGATGGCGTACTTGGCAGAATCAGCCCTACCGGACAATTCCATACCGGAACATTTTTCATATTAGGGAAAAACAAAAACACAAGCTGTGGAATTCAGTTGTGTAATTTCACAAATTGTTTAATCATGATGAATAAAACACTATAGAGAAAAAAAATTCATAACATAAATTTATCCCAAAAAATAATTTCATTGATATATATTTAAAATATTCATAACATCATGATGGGTAAATCCAAATTGTCATGACATGAATTTTCACATCACACATTCTAACATGTCATTTTGTGGGTATTATTGGTTGACTTCAAGAGTTTAGAATTGCAAATTGAACACCCTCCTCACAAATTGTAGATAATCAAAATGGTAAATTGAAGTTTGGAATCTATATTAATGAAAGTGCAAATGATTTCGTGGAAAATCTATACAATCTTGGAATTTTGTTTTGATATTGTAGGATTCAAGGAACAAATGAAAATGTATTACTATTCTGACCTTCTGTTGATTCAATCATCATTTGTAGCGCAGAGCACCATAGAGCTCAAGTAAATGAATAAAGAGACAAAACAAGTGTATGAAGGTGGAGGTCCCTGTCAAACTCAAGTGTCCAAAAGATATGACTGGAAGCAGGCTAGGAGTCTTAAAATGAAACTGGTATAGAGAATTTGCCTTCCCTTCTTGCAAGTATCTTTTCCTTTGTTGGAGCTTGCCAAAGATGGCCTGAAGGTATTGCCATTTTTTCACAGGTTGGTGCTATTGTCTTGGAAGCTCATCCATCCCTGAAACTATGTTCAGCCTAGGGTGCTTAAAATTTCAGAGTTCACATGGGAACCAGGGTATCCATTTTAACATATGCCAAAATGCTGACCTTATGAGTGCAATGTTTTGACAAGCTGGATCTTTCTCCTTACAATTCCATTTTGCTTTCTTGGCAAACTTTTGCACCCTGCGCCAATTGTACATTACCCATTGAGCAAATTGCATCCATCTCAGTTTGCAAGAAGCAATTCTTTGAATACATGCTTCATAGTGTTGCACATATTTGCGCATGCTCTTTGAGGACCATCTTTGCACATGAAACTACTTTGTAACTTTGGCCACACCTTGGCATTCTGTTCAAATGTCGAGTGCAAGTTGGAGCACAAAATGTCAAAAAATCAACTAATTTTAGTCTTTAAAACCCTGGATCACATCCATGCTCCAAAGTGTTTACACATGCCCATTCTGGAAATCATGAAAACCGTTATGCTATGGAATGTGCCAGGTACAGTTGATTGTGCCCATTCAGAAATTTTGGGTGACCCAAATTCCTTAGCGGCACCTTACTGGGCCATTGTGGCCTGTACTCAATAGGTTCCCTAATATGTAATGGTTTTCATGTGGCCTTTTCTGTCTCTAATTAGTCCCCTTACAAGGCCTGATGGACAATCCTTGATAAATTTTATTTTCTGCTGGTACAATTGAGACTTTCATATGTACAACTTTGAACACAAAGCAGAAGAACAAGCCAGAAACCAGGGTGACCCTAAGGGTGGTTTGTTGGGTCATGCCTTAAGGCGAGGACTAGTCATTCACTTGGGTCTAGAATACCTTGATGGTAGAAATAGTTTGGACCTGAATGATGGCATAAAATGCTTGATGTCAAAATACTTGGTAACTTAAAGATTGGTAAAAAAGACTCAGTACCTCAGATTTAAAGTAGGCAAGGGGCCACAAATGATTTGATACATCACTTTTTTCAAAAGATATACTCCAATTTTATTCATCTCCTTTTGTTTCAGGAACATGAAGTTTTGGTTTCATTGTGTATTTAATCTTATATTGAAGAATACACACTGTTATGTATAATCCAAATGAGGTAACCTAAAAAGTGATTATATTTTTAAATAATTAAAGTTAATGTAAATATCATGGCATGGACCAGCCAAAAAAATTTGTGTGAAATTTTTGCAATTAGGCGATACATTATTTTGGGACTCTCACAAGATTGTTTTTAGATGCCTTTTGGATCACCACATTTGGAGGAGGAAAACATAGATGTCACCATGTTTAGACAATCGATTGGAGGTCATCAAAATCAATGTTGGTGCATTCTGAGATTTTGGGAGGTTAAGGTCCAGGTTATAGGTAAGGTTCAGGGTCTCTAGACTGGAAGTCTTGAACTATCTTGGAACCACCGTTGGAACATGATTAAGGAATGAACCTTTTTACAAAATTGAATTAGAACTTGAACTATGGGTGTTAAACCATTTTAAATAAGTTTTGATTCTTTAGATACATAAGTATAACTTCATTTTAAAAAATAAAAGTTAGGTAAGTAATTGCATTTGATTGGCTGCACATAATTAATACTACATAATCTCTAGCTTGAACTATATGTACTGGTTGAACAAACTAATATTATTAAAAAAAGTTAGTTTAGTTATGTGTAATGAAATGAAACTGGATTTCATCTTGAATCAAACTAGTTCTAAATTCTTTGTGAAAATAATTAGAATCTAGGGTTTTTAAAATCCAAAAAACTAGTCTCATGACCAAACCAGAGCTTCTATATATGTATACATAAGTGTTAAAACCAGGATCAAAAATTCCTCTTGAAATCAAGAACCAGACAACACTGATAAAAAATAGCAGGATTCTAGTTAGAAAATGTCTACTGTCCTCTCTGACCTGTAGCCAAATTTAGCTCTTTCCTCTTGTGGACGGCTGTCACTGTAGCTACAACACAAAATGGAGGAAAAAAACCCTGGCATGGAGGGTGGACCTACCTAGTGTATTTTACACCTTATTTTACAGGTGATGAAGTAAAAGGAAAAGAAGAAATTGGTTCATTTGGGTGTCTTGATTGACTCAGCTTGGAAAAGTAAGACAGTCTCTAAACAGTCCAACTGGACACTTTTGGGACTGCCATGTACAGGTCTCCAAAGCAGAGGCAAATTGTCATATATCTTTTGTGTGATTCACTGTGGACTTTTAAGAGTACCAAAATTTGGCCTTTCTGGAGGTTTTCTTCATGCGATACCGACTTTTGTTATTATATTTGTTCCGCCTTTATGTGAACCTTTTACAACCACTTTTGTTGTTGTTGCAGGGAAGTCTTTATCAAACCCAATTGCAACAATTTTTATAGCAACCCAGTAAATTTTCATTTTAATTCTCTTTATTTAGTGTATCTCCCGCAAATCAACTCAGTTTTTAAGCAGACCTTCCAGACAGAAATGAAGGCTGTGACAGACCAAAAGGAAACCAACCAGAAAGGCACCCAAAAATAATTTCACCTAGGCTGGAAGAAGTTTGTGCACACACCTTATACACACACACCATGTCTTTAGTCTTCATGCACCAGCACCAGATGACTGAGGTTGCATAGAAGCATGAACAGTTAAACATGGCATTAATGTTATTTCATTTTTCAAATTTTGGGTTACTTGGTGAAAATCTTGGGAAAGCATGTTTGTAAAGTGTACAAGGAGTTTCTTTTCCAGCAAAAAATTAGTCACTTTTGTGAAATCAAGAAGACTGGAAGAAGCGAGAAGTTAAATGCCTTGGGTACATATGTTGAGGGCAGGGCAGCAAAATTGTAGGGTTGAGTAATGGGGGAAGGAAAAGAGGGGCAGGGTTCTGAGGAGTTCAACAACATCCTTCATGTGAATTGGCTTCAAGGGGAGTCCGAGATTCAAATTTACATCTATTAAGAATGATGGCGGATAGTGATCAGACTGAACTTGGATTTGTTGAAGTTTTTTTTAAACCTAAAATAATTACACTGGTCCAGCATCACTTAGTTAACATGAAAGGGGGAATTTTTAATGCAAGAAGTGACAAGGAGGAAATAGTTCTCATGCATGCAGGTGCCATTTTAAAGGTACAGCCTTTACAACCTGGGTGGCCAACTTTCTGTTTGCCAAGCAACAAGCAGCTGCCCACGTGCTTATATGAATGCTGCTTATGTGCACATATGCTTCCACCCAGGTTTGTGTATAAAAGGGGAAAACATGAACATGAATGGAAAGCTGGCGTAAGCAAACAACACTGGGTAGACTGACATAGCTAAATATAGGCAAAATCTTCAGAAGTAACGTTGAAGATGATGGTTCCTCACAGTAAATATGATGTCATAGTACGCACCATAATCTCAAAAGTGTAAGGTAAGGCACCCATGTGAGGGGTTTCAAATGTTTGAGTCCCCAGTGCTGCACGAGCGTGAGGGTGTCTCCAAAAAGAATCATCATGGAGCTTCCCAGGGTTTCATCAATCATAATTCTTTATGAAGGGTGTAAAAGGAGTGTAAAGCACCAGTATAATATTTAGAGTTGTGAAGGAAGTCTTGTGAAGTGGGTATTTTCCTCTGCAATAATTAGAGCATTTCAAAACATGAATTGCCCATTACAATGGAGATTTTGCTTTTCAAAACACCCAACCTTTTTTTTTCATGTTTTCCCAGGATACCTATAGTGTATCATGAAAAAATTGAATTTCTTTTTATGCCAGTGCTTTGTGTCAGGCAACACCCTTGGAGCGAGGTGTTCCTGAAATAAGCATCCTCTTGAAGTGGAGGAGCTAAGGGGTGCTTCTTGGGGGAACAGCCTACTCCAAAGGCATATTACCCTACATATAAAGACCCTTATAAAGCAAGGTTTCCCTCCCAACTCACAGGAGGAAATAACATATTTGACTGGGCAATTTCATGTTTTCTATACATTTTTCCTCCCACCCTCTTGCACTCTGGTTCCCCCACTTGCACTACACCTTGCCCAAGCACCAGAGGGCAGAGACTTCAGACATATGTTACCCTCACTATACCCGGCCCCTACCATGTTGTCATCCCTGACCTCACCCGGCTATCAAAGACGTTTCCACAACTTTCCATCCCATGCGCTCCAGACATCATCCAATTATCTCGTTGGGTCGTTACACTGCAACCCTCAGGCTCAGGGCATTACCAAAACATGGGACTCACGCTTGGCTCTTGCCTCTCTTGGGTCCCTAAGTTTGGTAATGCCTCAGCCTTGGGCTTTACCTTACACTTGACGCACTCTGCCACCTTCACAAGTGTCATTACACTGTGTTAAGGGCTCGAGCGACACACCAGTGCACCATCCAAAAAATTCCATTTTGGGATTGTTTTGGATGGCCAAGCCCAGGACCCTGTTCACTGGCGTTCGCATTTTTTATACCTATGCCCCCTTATCCCCAATGTCCTTCCTACCTCCTACCCACCTACATTTCTCTCCTACCTACCCTTTCCCATTTACCTCCCTTCCCACTTACCCTCCCCTTCTTTCACCCTAAACACCACGCTATGACCTCTCCTCCTCTCGCTTTGCCCTCCTCTACACCATCATCACCTCTCCTCTTTCTTCCACTTTGCCATCAACAATGAGAAGTTGTGTTGTTGCCAGCAATTGTGTTGCTACTAACAGCTTTCTTGTCACCAACATCAAGAAGTTGCATTTGCAATAGTTGCATCATCCATCACTAGTAATAGTTGTGTTGTTCATTGCCCCCAACAATTGCAATGTTTGTCCAACCCCACTTCTTCTGCTTCTGCAATTGTTGTGTGTGTATAAAAGAAAGGGGCAAGGCCATGAAGGGGAAGGGTTATATGTTTAACTTAATTCCATGATTTTTTTTGTATAGGATGGAACATTGAAAGAGGATGAAGTAGGGTGAAGATGCACCACACATTGAAGTTAGTGTTGAACCAACTATTGAACCCGCATTGCTATGGTGGAGGAGGCAATGCAAGCCTCAACAAATGAAGTAACACCTTTGGCATGGAGGTTCAACTTGATGTAAATGGTGAACAAATTGAGCAAGTTGAACAAGCGATTGTAATTTTCATTATTCCCTCATGTCATGAATTGTTTTATAATTTTGTTAATTCTTTGCCCTAGTCAATTTCACATTAAGAATGGGTGTGATTTTTTTTGGCCAATTTACTTTTTGACAATATCCCAATTGCCAAAAGTCTAACCTTATTAATAGTCACTAATGTACAAGCAATACCTTCATTGTCTATGTAATAACCTTCACCATCAAGTGCAATACCTTCATCTTCTCTATATTATTTCAACATCTTGATTTTTTTCCTTGTTTTTTGTTGTTTTATTGTTTCAAAGACAAATGGGTCACTTGTGGTTGCCAAGGAAAATGTGACATGGGATAAAGATGCACATAGTTGGGCTTGTAAGGTTCAAGCTTACAACGCATTTTATTCAACAAAACATTCGTGTACAAAACATTTGCCCTAAAAGCACAATCTTTCCACGAAGTTGGGGAAGTTTGGGTACCTATCTACCCAACAAGAGGGGCCACTACACCAAGACCATGCATTGATGAATGCATGAGTTTTAAACAATTTTTTTTACATTTCAACAAAACGAACAAACAACAATTGCTTGAACAAAGATCCGTGCCACACGTGAATGGGAAGCACTTACAAAGTGATGCATTAATACAAATAAAACTAGCATTGAAACCTACATTTGTAAAATTGTTTTCTTTTAAGTTGTTTGTTTTTTTGGGCATTCGTGCATAGGGTGTGAGGTCTATCTCCCCCCATGTTATGACCAAGGTAGAGAAAAATGATGATCTTGCCAATTTAATTACATGTAACAAGGTTTCTTATGCAAAAGGGCCTTAGGGATGTGTGGGTAGTTGGAGTTGGACAAGATCTTTTAGCACAAAAGAGCACAAAAATGAGATCACTCTAGTTGTTCATTACCATGAAATGGAGATGGTTCGTGGTCAGTAAGTAATTTCACATTCAATTTTCATTTGAAATTTGTATTATGTTTTGCTTTGTGTGTATGTCCACCTTAGGATTTGAGGTACCTCTAAAAAAGCTTTTTGTTGTGGATGCGGTGAAGACAATTTTGGTGAATAAATAATTGTACACACAATAATATGTTTAATTTGTACAAAATGCAACTACATGTTATCATGCTACAAATGGATTAATCAATGATAGTTTTAGTGAGGGTGAAAGTGAAAAAGAAAGCAAAAGAAGTTAAAGTATGGGGTGATTTCTAGACCTCAATCATGTTTAGGACTTGACATTCCATTTTTGGACTAATACACATTTTGTACCATGTGCCTTATGGCATCAATGAGTTTTCCATGCCACATTTTTGTATGTTGATGTAACCTTCACAAATATAACCCATTGGCATTAGAAATGAATGTATGCAAATATATATACTTGTAAAGAATTTGAACTTTATTTACAAATATAGAGTTAAAATCCATATGTAGTGATGAATGTACATTTTGCATTGAACAAAAACTTGATTAATTGTATTGAAAGATTAAGACGGTATTGCAATTGTAGTCCAAACGTTTGTGCAAGTTCAATTAAAAGCTAAACAAATGTTTTTGCGTAATACCCTCATTGGAAAAAAAATCCATTGTTTCATACGTAACATTCTAAAATTAGAATGAGTAAGATTTAGAATATGACAAATGAAGGTATTGCATAAGTTTGGCATTTTTCTTTCCTTCATGCATTGAGATAACACGAGTCATAATATGCCAACCCCATCCTTAAACCTAATGATCTCATTAATGTATTGCACATGCTCTAGTTTTTTAGGGTCCTTGCAATACCCTTAGAACAACGGAAAACATAAAAAGGGTACCTACCTTAAACCTATTACACCAATTAAGGTATTTTTGAAGCTTGGTTTTTTTGGGGGACAAGTATAACCCTCAAACCAATGGGAAACATAATTGGCCAACCATAACCCTAAACCTAATACACCCATTAAGATATTGTTGTTTTTCTAGTTCTTTTGGGGGTCATGCAATGCCTTCAAGATAATGGGAAACATAATATGTCTACCATAATCTTAAATCTCATAAATGCATTAAAGTATTGCACAAGTTCTGGTTTTTATGGGGGCAATGCAATACCCTCAAGGAAAATGGCATACATTATCCGCCAACCTTAACCTTAAACTCAATACAAGCATGACATATTAGACAAAGGTATTTCAATTGGATTGGATGTCGTTGTCATAATCATATGTAATGCCCCAATTAAAAGATGAGGAACCACCCATATGAGGGTATTGCATCCATCTAGGGGTTTGGATTATGAGGTTATAGTTATGATTGTCCCATTTTATTGTATAATTCAAATAAAATTACATTAATTTGCAAAACCTAAATGTGGGTATTGCATGGGTAAGTTTGGTTATTGACTATTTATGGGTCAAATGTGGGTATTTCCTTTGGAAATAGTCAATTGTAGATATTTATTAACACAATTTCTTATGGATATGCCTCCATTTTTGCCTAATAAATGCATATTATACAAATCAACTCACTCACATTTTTCTCGTTATATGCACACAATGATATTTAGAAAGTGCCCCCAAACATTTTATGACATTAAATGTTCAAGCCACACACCTACTTTAATGTTAATTAAATATAAAGCAAGAAAGATTTAGGTAGGATTTGGAGTTTCTAATACCCCCCCTAAAAATGGTCATTTGACACACGTAGATCCCAAACTTTACACTAAGTGTCCCCCCAAAGGTTTTATTCCTTCTTGGAAATTTGAAATGATTATTTGGGCATTCAATTGTGCTAATTGGACTATGGACACATACGATAAAATTAATGATAGGTTAGCTAACATGTGAATGTATTGTTGTCTATTAAATGCCAACAAATGAGGTTGTGGGTTAATATACCAAGACAAAAAAATTTAATTATTGACATGAAATAGGGTAAATATATTTTTACAAAGCCATTTATTATGGGATTATTAACATGGGGTGAACTACATTGTCTCAATCTATTCATGTCCAAAACCTAGCAAGGTCACCTTTTTCCAATGTGGACTTGGAGTGAAAAAATGGGTTTAGGCATGGAGGCCATAACAAGGTGGCAATTAAAATTGTATACATCCCTTGTGCAAGTATATTGGAATTTTTGGTGGGTGAACAAGGGGATATGCAAACCTTAATTGAATGGAACAAAAGCAAAAACTTGGCCCTATATATAAGAAAAAATCAAGAAACCAACAATCAATAATCACGTTGGACATATTTGGTACAATATAACAACCTATATTTTGGGTTTTGACATTTTGGATGTTATATCACATGTCCTTATGCCAATTAATTGAATTGGATTATATCTTATAGGTATCAATGTGTGTATGGCTTAGAAGATCATCATGGAGAACCCAATTACATAAGGTCCATAAAACATGGTTGTTTGGTTCATTTTTCAATCAAACAATTATACACATGGCCTTAGGTTGTGAAGATTACCTTCTACCATCGAACACACACCTGAGCTAATAGAGGGCCTACACATGATGCACACAACTTAAATCTGCTTCACAAATGTTTTTATATGTTCCATGTATGTCACAAAAGCTAAAGGATTACATATGGAGCCAATTGGGGCTAGGGTACATGATGAAACAAATACATGACAAACATAATGCAATTTGGTGGACGTGGGTTAATTAGGGGATCAAATGACTTCATCATGCTTCAAGACATTGCATATTTGGACTAGAAACACAAGAGGGATAGTTGGTGCTTGCATAAAAATTTATATCTAATCATGGGTATTTGTTCATCCACATGATGTATTTTATTTCTAGGATGCAAGTAAAATGAATGGGATTCAAATCCCTTTCACCATTTAGATCCAAACACTAACACAACTCCAAACCATGTTCCAATTAGGTCCATTGATGTCAGATTTGGCACCAATGATGTGAAATACCATTTTTTCACATTGATGGCATTTGACCTTCATTGCACTGAGGTTCTAATTGCATGGGTCATCATCACTAATTGACAAACTTGTGAAGATTTGGTGGAATGGTTGATTCCATTACAAGCAAAGCTTGTAGCAAACAAGCCCAATTGGAAACCATTGTGTTTCAATATGCATGATCATCACAAAAATTGTGAGCATTACAACAAGTCTATTTTGTTTTAACATTTTTGTTGTATTTTCATAGTTTTAGGTTTGCATTGGGTTAGGGAATGCATACCACTATGTTTTGGAATTGTTTTTAAAAATTTGATATCTATGTACATTTTAGGATTGTGTGGAGCTAAAATGATGTTTCAATTTTCCTTTATGTTTGGCATGTTTTGAAAGCATGGTGTTTGTGGTCTATGGATAAATAAAAGGTGCGGAGGTGAATCATGCAATACTAGATTGTTTACACATGGCAATGTTCATGTCCATCAACCCAAGAAAGACCATTGAGTTTTTCAAGGTGCTAAGGAGGGAGAAGGTGGTGGAGACCTTTGATACCTTTAACCCCAGTGATGCATGGACTAAATATTTTTGGGCTTATTATTGCCAACTTGGTAAGTAGTTAGGTCATTCTAAACCTTTTCCCAACATTATGGGATTTGTGGAACTTATGATATATTTTTTTTTTTACACTTGTAAGAACTAACCCATGGCCTTCACATGCAATGCACATGTCTCTATAAACTTGTGGATAATGGACCTTCATTGAATGCCACATTCAAATCAAAATACCAAAGCTAACATAGAATCTTACCATGGGGTTTTGAAGCGATGGTTCTCTTCCAAAACAAAAGTTCTTAAGGAGTGTCACATTGATTGGTTGGTGTGGAGGTTAATTACAATTGTGGCATGACATTATATGCACCAAATGGAGATGAATAGGTGACAGTTCATAGTGAACAAGGTTGTTGCACAACTTGTGGCAGCAAATGTGAAGAATGGATTGTTAATCCCACACGTCAATGTGATTCATTCAACTTTGGTGGGTGAAGATAATGTTTGTGCATGGATGGCGTGGAGCTGACACCATCTTGGTGTCATTCATAATCTTCATTGCCCCTTCACTAAATATGCATCTTGCACATTCAAGTGGGCATTACGTGGAAATTTGTGCAAATGGTAGAGTTGTTGTTTTCATGACATGTACAAGCTTATTCCAAACAATACCATTTACCATTGCAGCTACATGGTATGGGATTACTTATGGTGGATTTCAATTTTTTTTTTAAGACTTGGCATATTTGCAAGTTAATGATGATTCTTCACAAAATGAAGGTTACGACGAAAACACAACTAAAAAAAACAATGTAATAAACATTGGTGGGTTTTTGGACAAGGATGATAGTGGCCTTTTTTCTTATAATGATGTTAACATTGATGAAGTAGAAGGACCATTTGCCCCCAGGGAGTGAGCTTTATTTTGGTTATAAGATCCAATGGCCAAAACCACCTCCCAATGCAAGGAATTAACTAGTGTACAACTTTGTGACCATGCAACATCATGTTTACAAATTGTTGCATCAAAGATCCAAGCCCTTCATGTGAACCATGCTTGAATCAATGCACCTTGGCATGGTTTTAAATCAGATAGAAGATGGTTCGGGCAATTTAGTTAATCATTTTAAAGATTGGCGTGAAATTATGTTGCAACATGTGAATTCCTGTGATGCACCCGCAAGCTCCTTAATGGATTCAAATGTGAGTCCAAACTGAAAATAACGGAAAAATAAAGAGTCGAGGCACGCTCCTTGGCTCGCAGCACTTTGAGGGGTAGAAGGGCGTGTTAGAGCTCCAGGATGGAACTAGGAAGAGTGACAAGCATCAACTACTCACATGGACCTACACAAAACCAACACAAGGTGGTTAGTGCATAATTGAAGCACTTTTGGTGCTAAGACGAGCCACAAACAAACTCGGACTCACAAGACTCACCACGGCCCAAACTTGGGGGAAGCCACCACCTTCCCCCTTATAGTATACTTTGTGCCTCTCCACGAGACCCACATCCAAATGGCTTTTTGTCCCGAGATTCCCACTTGGGAGTCCCGAAATTGCCAAAGTTGGGACTCTTGCAACTTTGGGGCCCCATAACTTTGTGTGGAGACCTCCGATTGAGATGAGATCTAAAACAAAGTTGTAGCCCTTGTTGAGATCTTTCTAACAGAATGTCGCATGCCACTTTCATGCAAGGAAATTGGGTCGATTCCTGACTTTTAATGGTCGGGAGTCAAACTGTCAATTTGATTCCCGGCCCTTCTTTTGGCCATAACTTGTGTTTCAAATGTCCAAATGGAAGATACGAGCCCATTTTAGACATCTACGTTTCAATAGATTTTTAATGGTATAAAGAACTCTTCAAGCCATTGGGTTTTGACCCTTGCGATCGCTCTTTGAACATTCGAGAATCCACTAGAACTCCAATTCTCAACATGGGAGTTCACTTGGGAGTGTGAGGGTTCTTTCCCTCACACTCTTTTGTACTCCCGGGGGCATGAGAATGCGACTCCCGGAGTTAGTTTTGGCCCACACCTTTGCAAGCCCTTTGCCTCGGTCATGAGCCCAAGGCTAAGGTTGTGACATCCTGCAAATAAAGGATTCGAGAATAGATGAATGTTTTAGGGCCAAAAGAAATTATATATGTTGTTACATGCATTTGTGATTGCCAATTGATTAAACTTCTCTTAATGTGGTAAGTGAAGTTTTAACAATTTTGATATAAATGGACTTCAAGCAGGTTATAAAACAAACTTAATTTATTACAATGTTTTTCACAATATTCACATATAAAAAATAATAATAATAAACATGATGGTTTAACATCACCAATGAACGTAATGCACAAATGAATTTAAACATATAAGACCCATAAATAAACTTTTTAAAAAATGCAATGCTTCTGTATTAGGTTGATATGAGTATTGCAAATGTGAATTAGGAAAGATAAGATATTTTGAATCCATAACTGGGGTATTGCATTGATGATATCAAAAAAATTCAAACCATCCTAAGGATATTGTGTTTCATCAAATTAATAGAAAGCATATGCATTATTTTGATGATGGTAATGCACAAGTGGATCAAATTAATTGAACTATCTTCTAAGGGTATTATATGTCCTAAAAATACTATAGTGGTTGAATATTACCTTAATGGGGGCATTGCAATGATGCTATTGATGAGAAAAAGAAATCAAACCCTTATCATGGGTATTGAATTTCAACAAAATGATCTAGTGTTTAGGTATTACATGAGCGTGGATATTGCATTGTCTCCAAAACATTGTAATCCTTAAGTATTAGCCACATGAAGTAAATGCATTGATATAGTAGATGAGATGAACCTCTCTTTAAGGTATCACAACTCACTAAATAATCAAGTGCACATGCATTTCCCTTATAACGGTAATGCATTGGTGTTGTAGTTAAAATAAGTTAAACCCCTCCTTAAGGCATTGCATTTCAACAAAATGTAATGCCTTTATGTATATATTATTGTTAGGGTAAATATATGAGATAAAATAATTGCCACCTCATTTGAAGGCATTGCATCCCTCAAGTGCATTTGCATTACCTTTATGAGCGTAATGCAAATATGATTTAGGCAAGTTAAGATATTGATTAGGGTCTTGTAAACGGGAATAAGGCTATATATGATATTTGAACTATGACAAAAGGATATTGCAAATATTAATTAGGTTATTTGTGATGTTCTTAAGTTGCTTCAAAGGTTTTGCAATTCAACAAAAGAATTGTTTAGGGTTTGGGCAAATGATACTAGGCCGTAGTGAAACTTAGTGCTGTTGGTGGAAAATGTAGATACTGGTTGCATTATTTGAGGTCTTGTTATTGACCTAGCTGGTTTTGGATGCTACTACTTCCAGAGCTTTGTTCCATGTGTGCTCCATTTCAGTTTTTTTTTCCCTTCATTTAGTATTTCTCACTTCTTATTTGCATTTGTTTGCTTGACTTTTTTCATCATCAGTGCATCATTCTGTCTCCATTCTAAGTTCTAATAGCCATTTTGTCCTCTTCTTTCATTTAGCAATCATTATATAGCCTTGCCTTCTCTCTTTCAATGACCTATGTGATTATTTCTTTTTCTCTCTCTCTCTCTCTCTCAAGATTGGGTATAGGTTTGAAAGAGAGTGATTTTTGTTGTTGGTGGGTGTGGTATTGTTGCAAGGCCTTAGGTGAACCAGCACCCACATTGGAACATGGTACCATGGTAAAAATCTCAAAATCCAGTTGAATTATTTCTCTAAGTATTACAAATATCCTGTGCTTAGACTAAACTAGGGTCTCTGAGTTCAAATCTAACATTTTTTGGGCTTAATATGACCACTAAGAAGCAAAGCTTTTTTTCTCATTTGGAAAATCACACTAAAAAAAAAGTAAAGGTATCAACTTGGGTGCCGGTTCACCCTGGCCTTGTTGCAAGTCTTATGTACTGGAAAATGAAAATAACATGAATGGTGAGCCAATCTTGAAGCCATATGCATGCATACCCAATGTAGAATGGTGAACTCATTGGACCAGTTATGTGCCAGAGAAAGGAGAGCCGGATCCATCATCCCAGACCCTCACTAACGCAGCCCAGCTCCAATTACACCCAGTGGAGATCTCAATTTGCTGTTGAGCTGAGTGAGTGTGTCTTCCAGTACACAAGACTCTTGGTTCCATGTGCTTTAAAAAATAATCCCATGCTAGTCCGGTTCCAAACCAGATCTGGTTTGGCCTATCTATGCATATCCCAAAAATTGATGTTTTGTCCCCTCAAACTAACAACATGTCTAACCCCAGTCAGAATAATAATAAATTAGAAAAATCAAAACTGGAACCTGGATATACTGGGTTTTGGGGCCGATTTTGATTTCAATTCTGGAAAAAAATTCAAAGTATTGAACTGGCAATCTGGGTACTTATAATCAAACCAAGAATCAAAATCCGAATCAGAACCGATCACAAACCAAAACATTGGTATATACCCACTTAATCATCATGGTCAAAAGGATAAGGAACTGGAGTGTAACGAACCTCTGGAGAAAGAGTACCACTGCTGTGAAAAAGGACTTTTGTGAAGGTTGCATAGAAGCATGGCCGGTTCTTTCAAGGATGAGTTCTTGTGGTGGTGAGTGGCAAGCAGCAACAACATCACATCACATTTTTCCTGGTACTTCCTTTATTGTGGAAGCTTGTTGTTTTGTTTAGGATCTAGGCATTGAACGTTTGAGACAATGGTGACATTATCTACTTGGCAGCTAGTATGAAATTAACACCTAAAGAAGAAGAAGAATCCATTGAGCCCGCTGTAGCTGACCTTCTCGA
>Ga0116229_10001209_pt1 | contig 39710 bp, 19 predicted proteins | sample S1TSphgellanicum_3_FD_87313 | JGI IMG/M metagenome (GOLD analysis project Ga0116229, IMG submission 87313) | Host-associated microbial communities from peat moss isolated from Minnesota, USA - S1T2_Fc - Sphagnum magellanicum MG | ecosystem: Host-associated > Plants > Peat moss > Unclassified...
GATGGTTTGTTTCTCTTTTCTTCATTACACAAGTTTGTGTATTTCTTGTGACAAGAACCTTGGAGAGTTCTTGATGTTGTGTTTTGTGTTGTGAGCATTATGTTGTAGTTTCCTTTCAATAAACATTTATGTTTGCACTTGAGTAGATCTCCTATTTGTTAACAACATGATCATCATTGATCAACCCATACAAAAAATTTGATATTTGTCCAACATCAATTTAATAATTAATGGAAAGGAACTCTAATGAACAAGATGAAATTGTGGTCTTGGCATTTTAACCAATGTTCGGTGGTTCTCAAAAATGAGGTGAAAACCAACCAAGTTTTCAAGTCAATTCTCACCTTGAAAACCAGTGGCTATCACAAATGATGATACCTTAAATGAAAACTAACTTGCAATTCTCATTGGGCTGAAAATTGACCTTATGAAATTCACATAGAGTGTTTAAATGTTAAAAAATTGAAAACCTTATCAATTATTAAGACAAACCTAATTCTGATTTTTAATAATAAGGGTCTATGTTAACATCTAGGGTTAAGAGTGGCACTATATAGTTGTTGTAAGTGTAATTTGGTGTCATCTCCAATCTTCACATTCCACAAATATAAATAAGGCCAAAAACATGTGTAGGCCCCACTTGTTTTTATTGTCTTTTTGTTGTTGGTTGTTTATCGTTTTGCCATGTAACTTTGCTTTGTTATTACACCTTGTTGTTGCACGTTGTTGTTTCACCTTGCTATTACACCTTACCGCATCACCTTGTTGTGTCATTTTGTTGTTTTGCCTTGCTATGTCACCTTGTTGTTGTTCCTTACTTCTTAGTTTTGATATGTTGCCTTGTCACTTTGCCTTGCTACCATGCCTTGATGCTTTACCTTTTGCCTCACCTTGCTACATCACCTTGCTACCACACCTTAAGGTACCTTTCTAAGGTCCTTGTTGCTCCACCTTGTTTGTTGTTTTGCCCATGATTTGCTTTGCTTGTTGTTCCACACATTAAATATGTTACATTAGTAACCCCTTCCCCCCCCCACCCCCATTTTGTGTGCAAATCTTGGAGTTGTGAACTTCAACTTTTTCTCTCTAAACTTGGTAAGTTTGTCATCTTTCATTTTTTTTTGGGTTCTTTTCTAACATTCTTTGCTTGTGAAGCTTTTTTTCATTTTGTGCACATGTTTTGTTTACTTTCAGTGCATTGTTGGTTTTTTTTCCTTTCTTTGCTAACATATTAGTATATGTTGTGGGTTGTGCAAGGATTTCTAACTATTAAAAAAAAGCTGCATGCTCCAAATTCATTATCCATTTGCATTTATTCCCTAATGCATAGAAATGAACACTTTTGTAAATGAGTATAAATGTTTTAAGTTTTATTTGTTTTGTTCTAGGTAGCTCATTAAATTAAAATACTATAACAAAAACCCATGTGTGAAACATATTTAGTTTTGGCCTTCCCATTTCATCAATATTCTTTTATAAAAATGTTTTGTTTGGATCAAATGGATTTTTAATTTGAGTTTTTTGACATATATGTGCGTTGAAAAAGAATAATGTGCCATGATTACTATGGTTTTAAATGGCAAAAATAAATAAAAATATTTTTATATGACAAAATCCAATAGCCAATGCCCTTTGTGACTCCTTTGAGTGTGTTTTGACCCTAATGTGCCATGGTTACCATGGTTTCAAATGGAAAAAATCAAATCTCTAATTTTTAATGATAGTTTTTAACATTCAATGCCCTTTGTGGCTCCTTTGAATGTGCTTTGACTTGCATGCTTTGTTATAATAGTTTAATTAATGCATGTATTTTGATAAAAAATCAAACAAGGAATAAAATAATATCATATTCTGAAACCAATAGAATAATGGCCTTGAAAAAACATGTGAAGGGTGAAAACACATTACAATGACCCCCTTTAGAGCACTTTTATGTTTAGTATTATGGTACATATATATAATTGTGCCAAAAAAATGGTACATTTAATTTTGAGAATCAATTTTGGTTTTTGGGCCTTATAATTATTATTTTTACAAAATTAATGTTATGTAATATTATTTTCAAAATAAGAATAAATTTCATAATCTATATTGCAAGATCCATAAATATATTTAGGGTATACATTAGTATAATAAGGCCACTATTTCGTTTTGATTGCACTAATTTTAAGGATTCTTTAATCATTAAAGTAATCAATTTTAATGAAAATTTAAAAATGGCCCACCTAGCTATGCTTGTCATCTTCCATGTGAATGTGATTACTTGTCAAATTTTCAATTTACCACACATTTATCGCATCTTTACTTTAAAGACTCATTTCTTGAGATCAAAATTTTCAAATTAGTCACATGGTTCAAACTATGTGAAATGACATGGTTCAATATATCTTCAATTTTCATAAAGATTAAAAATTATTTAAATTTTTTTGGAATATATTTGTGTTTTTGAGTACACATGTACACTACATTTGTTTCCACAAACATGCTTTAATCTCCCATTTTATAAAATGAAATGAAGTATTTTCTTTTCTAATATCTTGCTTAGGTTATATTCTAACATAATATGCAAAAATATTGAAATTTTCTTTCAAAAGTTTGAAGTGGAATACATTCAAACATGCGCAGCCATAGAAAGTAGTACAATGTGACATCCCAAAGGGGTCAACATAGTGTGTTTTCACCTTGAATGCATATCATGTTGAAATTTGAAGAGGAAATAAACATTACTATCAAGGGGGTATGGGAAAGACAATTAACAAAAACAAGACCTAATGTGTCTAATAATGCAATATAAAAAAGAATTCATGCATATTGCAATATATTTATGTCCAAGAATTGTATTTCCTTCAAAAGAGTTATTTTTGCAAGAGGTGTTGTCCACTTTAGAGGAGAGACAAAACAAAAATATGTTTTGCCAAAACTTGTAGAATGTTACTTTGTCGTAAGTTTTGGCTTATGAATGTCAAATGGAGAACATGACATTTTTGCTTTGGTGATAAATTTCCTTAAGGTTGATTGACAACCAAAGCATATCACAATAGGTTTGTTTGAAAGAAGTGAAATTATAAAACAAGTTTTGGTAAGAAACTTAATTTCATTGTGTGATGAATATGAATTAAGAAAGAAAATTGTTGCTTATGTTAAAAAATGGAGAGTAAACTTGAATGTGATGACAATAACACTAAAATCTATGATTAGTTGGGAGATTTTTGGTTTGGATGAAAGTTTTCAAGGTATACGTTCTAGCCATGCATTTTCCAAAACATGCCAATATGGGACAACAAAAGAATTTTTTTGCAAAAACCTCAAGTATGTGTCCATTAAAGTTGTTCAATTAGATCTACAAAAATGAAAAACATGCCAAAAAAATCTAGAAAATGCAAATAAGAATGGAGCAAAACTTGTATGGATTCTAAAATTTGCCCAAGAAAGTTGAACATTCTAATTAAAGCAAGGTAAATTATATTTTTTAGTTTTTTTTAATCAATTTCATTTCAATTTCATTTTTATTTGATTTTCAAAGTTTTTAACAACTTTTAATGTTGATTGTGTACATGTTTGTTAAAAAAAATAAAAAAATCCAAAAGTCCTTGTTATTTTAACATGCAATTGTTTTTTGTTACGATAATCAAATTATAATTCAAGTTTCTAGTTGGGTTCCACCTCCTCTTACCTAGCATATTTTCCAAACAATTGTTGATTGTTTGTTTCTAATTGTGACCTCTTGCATTTTAAACCAATTTGATGGTCATTGGTTATTTACTGCTACTTTAAATTCTACCATATGAATAAGTTTGAAAATGAAAAAAGAAGTTGGAATTTCATTGATCTTAAATAGTTTTAGGGATTATTTTGGACTTGCCTTCGAATTGTTTTTGCTTGCATCTAACATTAGAAAGGAAATGTGTGATTTGTCAAAAAAATTAATTTTATTTATTTTTAAATATGAAAAAATCATAACATGTTTTCTTTAATGTTGAATTTAAGATTTAAAAATCTTCATTTGATATTTCATTCATTGTCATGAACAAGATATTTTTGTTGTTGAAAGGTATGGTAAAATCATTATATCTTATGCTTATGAAATGTTATTACCATCCATTGGCAAATAATGGAAGTGCTTCAATAAACGAAGGGGTCATTAAAGATTGTAGTTTAGATATTGTTGAGATGATTGCTAGCACAAATGAATTGGCTAAAGAATTGGTCAACAAAAAAAAATTAATATTTAAAAAATAGCAAATGAATGTGAAAGAGATAAATTGTCCTTTACAATGGTAACAAAAACATGAATCAATGTTCCTTATAGTGGGTTTTCTTGGTTGTCAAATATTAGGCATTGTGGGGTCATGAATACAAATAGAGATAATGTTTTCATTAACGAGTATACCCACCAATGTTAGGAAATGTCAATTACTGTCAAAGAATTTAGAAAAGTTGATGTTTGTTAACAAGAATTGCCTTAATGATTCAAAAGCTAGTTGTAAAGGATCCTCTAATTTAGTAAAGTTTGTTGAGACGAATTTAAACTTAGAAAAAAAGTTGAAAATTTTTTAGAAGTAAAAAATTGTGGGCATGTGAAAGTTTGAAAAAAAACTTGATTTTCCAAATTTTCATCTTTTTTTGGCTAATAATATTGATTATCTTAAATTATAAGAAAAATATCTCAATTTAACAAATTAAGTTTTTGATAACCAAGTTGTGGGAATCACCTTTGAAAACTGCTGGTTAACAAATTTGTGAGGATCAACAATGTGAGAATTGGACATGGGTTTTTTTTTCCAATTTCCTAAAAGCATATGCAGGTCTCTGAAGAAGTTTTTTAAATTTCAGAAAAGGAACCGGTCCTGTTCTTTAAAACCGGGTTAATGGCAGGAACTGATAGTTTCATGATAAAGGGCGAACCACCCAGCACTGATTCTAACCTTCAGCTTGCATTAGGGTACGCCAATAATGCAGAGTACATGACATAAAGATTCTACTCTTCCAAGCCAAGGTAGGCTGAGTTGAAGTTTGGTACTGCCAATGGATGTCCTATCTTTTGGTGTCTTAGAATGCCTAGACACCCAACTTTTGAACTTGACATGGCCACATAAACCAAAATTTTGAAGTTTACATATGTTTGTTTAGCATATGGAGATTTCATTATTACAATGTATTCTATCCATGCTTTGTATTGAAATTTGCAAGTATATATGTATCTGTATATGTGTGCATGTTTGTGTATAGTGTGATTTATAAACGAAATGGATGGTGAGAAAATGGAATCGTTAACGGGATCTGATATTTAGCTAATTCTGATGTATTCAACATTTTATGAACCATTCACACCAATTGTATTTTGATACACTGGGTGGACAATTTATCTTGCTTATTCAAACAGGGAATTCAGCTCATGCCACAATTTAGGCCTGCTTTACACTAGGAGTCAGGGCCAATGTTCAAACCAAATACAGCATTCCTGTTGGTGCAAAAGTTGAAATCAGCCCTAAGGGCTTTACACTCAGAGTCAAGGCTGACATAGAAAAAAAAAAAAACCAATCTGCCCCAAGTTACTAATAAATGCTGAACATTATGGCCTCATATTGGCCCCAAGGCTGAAAAAAGGATACCATCAAATTTGGGAGGCCAATTTGCAACCCAAAAATGTTCAAAGTTGGCCCCAAGTTTTTCTGGCCCTGATTCTTAGTGTAAAGCGGGCCTTAGATGACATCAATCAAACTGTCATTCAAGCAAAAAGAGAATTTGAAAACATCCAAGTTTAAAATTTAAAATGTTCATGAACAACCAATATTTAAGATGCAATGAATTTTCTTAAAAGTTTGACTTTAAGTTCAATATGAAACTAGGGGTTAAAATCCTTTTAAATCCTTAAGATGCAATGTTATCATTTATAGATAACATGGTCTTATAAAGGATAGTTATATTTTATTCTCATAATAATGTATTTCTTCTTATGATGTCCAAAGTGTCTTGCTTTTTGCTAATCTTGAATTTATGTGAACAATTGAAAACTACCACAAATGAATGAGGAAGGAGACTTCCAATTATACAGGAGAATCCTCTTATTGTATGATTTTTCATGAATATTTTGCTGAATACTTCTAGGGGAATTGCCATTGAACTTTGTCATAAAAGCAAACACATTAAAGGAAACATTTTGCTCAACTTGATGGCTCAACAATTTAGTTTTAACATGAACAATTTATGTAGGTTCACAATTTGCATTATTTTTATATAGTTTTTAGCTATCATTACACTTAATATCACACTATCCATAATATATGTGGCAATTTATATTACTTAATAAAACACTACAATTGCAACTAAACAAGAAATTGTACAAGAAGGACAAAAAATGAGACAAAATAATTTAATCAGGATATATTTCTGAAATAAATGATATATGACTAGGTACCTACTAGTATTCACAAGTTTTGAGATTTAAGCAAGTTCAATTTAGGTTATAGGCCAAGTTCTAAAGTCTCTAGATTGGAGGTTTCAAATTTTGTTGAAACCACCATTGGAACATAACCAAGCACCAAATCTCTTTTTAAAATTGAATTAGAACCTAAATGGGGTTGTTGCTCTCTTTTAAACGCGTTCATGTTTTCTAGGTAGATAAATGCAACTTTATTATTTTTATTAAAAAAAAGCTTAGCCTTACATTTTAGGCAAGTTATTGTATTTGATTGGTTGTAAATAATGAATATTACATAATTTTTATCTTGAACAAAGAATTGTGTGCATTAGTTGAACAAACCAATGCTACATTTTTAAAAAAATTGTTTAGTAGTGTGTAATAGAAATAGACTTAATCTTAAATCAAACCAACTTTAAATTCTTTGTGAAAATGATTGTAACAAAAAGGTTTTAAAAATCCAAAAAACTAGTTTCAAGACCAAATTAAAGGTTCCGTCAAAAAAAAAAAAAAAAAAATCAAGATTGCAAAAGGTTCCTTTTGAAAGATCAAGAATTGAACAATAATCACACGTACTTCTAGAACTTCAAGTTCTAGCATTTTAAAGTAGTTCTAAATTACTCAATATCTTTTATGAAAGTGCTTGAAGATTATTTATTCCTCACCAATTTAAGCTAGTTCTAAATTATTCAATATTTTGTATGGGTGTGTTTGAAGATCATACATTGTTCACCATTTTGAGCTAGTTTTAAATAACTCAATATTTTGTATGGGAGTGCTTGAAGATGGTCTATTCCTCACAATGGGGTCCCAGCTACGTCTAACGTTAAGATGTGGCAGACCCAAGTGAATGCCCGATCCTTGCCTAAAGGCATGGCCCAGTCAAATGGTGGCCCCTATGTGGATGTAGCATCGAGATGTACTAGGGCATAAGCTTGCTCTACATTAGTGGTTATCATGGAGTATGGTGAACGGTACAACATATGTGCCCACCTTTCGATCATATCCCTCATGGAATCCCCATGACATAGGTTGAAGCCTATTTGGCATCTTGGAAAGTGGTCTATCCTTTTGCCAGTCAATGGGACCCATTCATTAAATCATGCAATTTTTTTAAAATTCCTAAAATTATTTTTCAAAATTACTGGCAATTGAGTGTTGTAGATGCTTATTAAGTTTATGACTTATATCTACATTACTACATAGTGAGATTTCAAGAGCCTAGAACATGGGCATATTTACACTACTCCCTAATAAAAATGCTAAGTGAAAAAGCAACAATTTACATACAAGTTTGGACCCAAAAAGTGCCAAATTTGACATTCATTTCAACCTGAATCTTTAGTGTATTTTGAAGGTATGATAATGGATGTAAAGTGCTTTGGGGAATTCTATATACATATGTTTTGTAAGGTGAATTGTTTTGTGCCCATACCTATTAAATATAATTCTGTTTTTAAAGTTTTCCATTAGCCAACCAATAGCCCCTTGTTGGACCAAAGTGTAAAGGTTTTGGTCTTTTGAGGGGGAGGAAGGACATTGTTGGAGTGAGCCCAAGTGTGAATGAAAGCACAAAGCAAGTGAAGTGAGCTTGCGAAAGGACCCAATAAGGTCAAAGACTAGTGGTCAAAAAAGCAAAAGACGATGTAACAAGTTGAAATATAATATTGTTAATATTAACTAAACCCATGCAAAACAACTTTTTTTTTTGGATATTACTGCTTGGAATTATCATGATTGAGATTGAGAATCTTTTGGCTACGTTTGAAGTATAGCCTCTTTTCAAAAGTTGGCTTTATATGTTCTTGGACATTATCTTGGGAGTTCACCCATACCAAGACTGTACCATGCTTAATGGCAGTCTTCTTGTGGAATTGATGAATACATCCTAACTAGATCACAATGCAAAATATAAATGTATTCGAAATATTTAAGTTGGATAAAGTTGTAACTTGTAACCCTTGCAAGCTATAAGATCTTTTACTTGGGTAAGGAACTTACAATATATGATCAACGCCCAGAAGGCACTAACCACATATAGCCTTTGCATGCCGTAGTTACATTCATTTAGAAGCTTTTTACATATTGAAAATTAACTACATCCACACAAAAGATGTGAATGTTTGCGGCACTTTGGATGTATGGTCTACTTTCGGGAAAAGGAGTAGGACCATAAGAGAGTTTACTTGCAATAAATAGCCTTACAAATAAGTCAGCTAATGTGAGATACTAGAATACATATTGATGTCAAAGCAACACTTGGTGCAAACAAGTGTGGAATGCAACGAGTTTAATATCATGCAACATGACAACACAAAATTCCTTTTCAATACCAACACTACAAAGATGGTGTTTTAAAAACTAGAATGCAAAGACCCTACCCGAACATAAATCATCATTGCGCAAATGATTTTGAAAAAGGCATGCAACCTCATTTGCACACTCCAAAAGTACATCAATAAAAATGAATCAAACATAATCCTTCCAAATCCCTAGCTAGTACCCCAACTGTATTTGATAATAAAAAGATCGTTCTTTTTAAATGTGTTTTGGTAACCGTGGCTTGACTAGGTTCCCCACAAAAATTAGAAAATTTTTACCTTTGATATTTGGGCTCCTATATCAATTGTGTTATGTGAAGGTGTACACTAAAATCAACCTCCACAAATGTTTACAATTTCACATGAAATTCAAAAGGTGCTGAATTAAGGACAGCATTTCAAATTTGTTCTAGTCATTTGGAACATGTCAGGATGCCTTGTGGTATTATAAATGTATGTGTTGTCTTACCAACACTTAATTAATGACATCTTTTATAAATAATTGGATGATTTCAAGATGATTATCTTTTTTCATCCTGTTGGTTTTCATTGTCATATTTTCATGTATTGAGTTTAACTATCAATTCATGGTTTAAAACTTTTGAGCATTATGATGCATTTATTGATTTGAAAAGGTGGCACCATTTACTTGCAAGAGTTCCCCATAAGATAATTACATATCTAGAACATAAGAATCTTCAAATTCATGGTGCTTGAACATGTTTGGATTTATTTATTAACCAATGGGCCTTGTCATTTTTTCAATTTTTCAAATATTATCCTAGATGGCAATAAATAAAAACCATATGTGCATTATTTTGCCACTCATATCTCACATCTAAAGAGGGTTTAGGGTAATTGCATACTACTATGAACTCTTATAGACTATTCCAATGACATTTTAAAAATTGTTATTGCATAAAAATTTAAAACTTTCATTGGATATGACAAAAAGGGATTCATTTATGTGAAGTTAAAATTTCATAAATCCTTCAACAATGAAGAAAACATAACAAAATAATGGATGTTCAATCTTGGATGGATTTTACAATGAACTATTGTAAACTATAAAATATTGAAATGAACTTTTATTTCACAAATGTGTTTGTATAATGCTTTGAAACTTTGGGACATAATGTCTAGAAAGTTGGTAACATTTAACTGAAAAAAACAACTATAGATATATCCTATTTGAAATGATATTTGAATCATATTTTATGATAAAAAATTAAACAAAAACATCCATTATAATATTGAAAATTAATAGTTTTCTAGACCAATGTTTCATCATATTGTTAAAGGGTCCAAGAACAATATAATGAACCAAAAGTGTCCCCCTTGAATGATTGCTTAATCTATGTTTTAATCTCAAAATATTCTTTTAAAATCCTTAAATTTTTCTTAATATTATTCTATTAAAGTTTATATTGTAATTTTATCTTTTTCAAATATTTTCAAATATTTGTAATGAGTGATTTTTTTACTTAAACCATTAGTTGGAATTTGGGTTTTTTTAATTCATTAAATTTATTTCAAATTTATTATGTTTTGATGATATATCATGTTGTTAAATAATTATGTCCAAAATTTTCAACACCAACTTAAATTATCACTATAAATATGAAATATTGTGTTGTGATTTCAAGTGTTTTGGTGCATATTAGCATAATTACACCCTTTAAAAAAAAATTTAAAAGGTGGGATGAACTTGGATATGGGAAAAAAAAATTAATTTAACATAATTTGAACCAATTTGAAAGTTTAACCAATTCATTAAGCTTAAAACACATTCAAGAATTTCAAAGGAAAGAGACTCTCAAAATGGACTTTGAACAATCATTTTTGGTCCATCTAGGTCATGTGTTTATTCCCAAAAATGAAACTTATAATCAAGAATGTGAGATTATTTTCAAGTTTCAACATTTTATTCCAAGCATGGCCAAGCTTAATGGGTTAAGACATTTTCAAATTGGAACACTTTCAACTTTAACATCAACTTGAATCATCACCCAACTTGGTGGGCATTGTGACATTTTTAATTATAATTTTTTATCACATATCAACCTAAGAACAATAAGGAAAAACTTACAAATCACCTCGATATTTGCAACCCTCACCAATGCATTAAGGAATGAAATGAAGTCCACAATTAACCATATAATGTTAAATTTTCAAGTATAACCTTATGTAATGTTGATCCTAACTTTCAATACTAAATATTTTCTTGGAAGGCACTTACAAGTTAAAGTGGAGTTCTTTTCTTGCATTCGTTTAAATTTTTTTGTTGATGCATAGCATGTTTTGGTTAACCCATTTGAAACATGTGTAGGATGAATTCTCATCATGAGTTTTTTCTTACATCAAACCCTACATTCATCCTTGCCCAAGTTCAGTCACATTGATTTTCACCTTGCTCAAGGTCAATAATCACAATCATCATCATTGCCCTTGCTTGCAATCACATTTAATGTGTTAAGTTAATTTTCCCTTCATAAAGGTGGGCGTTCAATCAATTTCAAATTTGTTTGTTTATGTTCATTTCAGTAAGTAATCATTAACAAGTTCATGAAACTCATAGTTTGGTTCAAGGTGAAGGAGGAGCTAATTTATGAATTATTTTTACAAGGTGGTCCTTGCAAGTTTTAATGGTGAGCAATACACACACTACAAGAAATCATGTTTTTTTAAAAGTCCAACTTGACCAAATGTCCATTTTGACAAAAAAATTGGTCATGGTGACTAGAGGAGATAGCTGGTGTTGAAGTGCATTACCAAATGAACTCGTTTATTTGACTAAAATGGTTTTTTTAACTACATGGTCAAATGTGACATATGGTCCAAAATGACATAAAAGTGGACACAAATAGTTGAAAAGGACAAAATCAGCTCACCTTTGGTCAAAACGGACAAAACTTTAATCAAATGAAACATTTGTTCCCTTACATGGTCATGAGGATCACATAATGGACCCATGGTTTGTAGTGTAGACGTTTTTTCTAATGGAATGTTAATGTAAATATTTAAGATAATTTGTTGTGAAATGTTAATGTATTCATTTAGCATAATTTATTATGAAATGTCAATGTGACATTTAGGATAATTTCTTCTAAAATGCCAGTGTAAATATTTAGGATATTTTCAAGTGTGGAGGGTAATTACAAGCTAAAATGTTCATAAAATCGTGTACAAGGGCAATTTTTTCTACACCCCTTCAAGTTCAAATGCCTAGATGATAAATTTGTGCACATGTGGGTAGGTGCACAAATAGGTGGACCAATTTGCCATAGCTCCAAAGTCCTCATTTATTCAAAATTTTAGTCAGATTTTGGAAATTATAACTAGTTGGGTCAAAATGAAATTAAAGGAGCCACAAGCGTTACATTACATTAGTCATACATGTCCTTTTCCCCCAAAATAACTTTTCACATGAATGAATTATTGAATTATTATTTTTGCAATTTGTTATCAAAATGATTATAATTGCCCCAATAAGTCAATTTTTTTCTTAATCATTTTTAAACAAATATGAATTTGTAAAAATGTAAAGATTCCTCTCAAATTTTTTTGTTTCATCTTGAAAAACGATGATAATTTGAAACCATGCCAAAAAACCTTAATTTTTTAAAGTTGAATTTAATGTAATATAAATGACAACTTTGTTTAATACATCATGTACATTATACCCCATTTATATGTGGTAAAACACTCTTAAAATTTCAAAAATTTTGAATTTTCAAATGTGCATACTTTGAATTTTCAAAGTTTTAGAATTCCACATTTTTTTAATTGTGAATGTTTTTTTAATGTGTCTAATAAGTTTTAGTTTTCATCTCATTTTTTAACCATCAATTTAATATTATATGAGTCCTTTGAAAGTCCTTTGTAAAAATGTCTTTTGTTAATGACAAAAAATTTCATTTTCAAAAGTCCTTAACTAAACAAGAATTTTAAATTGGATCAAATGGATTTTAAATTTGAGTTTCTTGACATTCATGTGTTAAAAATGAATAATGTGTCATGAATACCATGGTTTCAAATGACCAAAAAAAAAATGATCTCTAATTTTTTATATGACAAAATCTAACATCTAACACCTTTTGTGACTCCTTTGATCTCAATTTGACCCAATTTACATTGACTTTCTCCATATTTTTTCCATGTCATTAATGTATTGTCTAGAGTTACTATTTATTTAAGCATGTAAGGAAAATTACCATAGAACACCTCTTCCTCCAATATGTTATGGGCTTAGAAAAAAGTCACAACGCCAAAACATGTTTTTCATGACTTGAACATTTATGACTAATGTCCTAATCTAGTCATGTAGCCATATGTCTTTAATCATATACTTTTACTCAAATTTGTGACTACATTGCAATTGCATTATGACTACATGACTAAATTAGAACTATTTTGTGACTACATTACGACTACATGACGAGCCTATATACATTACTAACCTACTTAGGTTAATAGTTTAACTAGGTGTTACCTACCTACTAGCTATTTACTAGCTACCTATAAAGTAGCTAGTACCTATGGGCTAGTACTACCTAACTTATCTACCTACCTAATTACCTATTACGTACTTATTCAAAATTACCATAAATGGCCATGATATTATTACCAAATATTACCATAAATGACCATAAATGGCCTTGATATTATGGTTACACTATTTAGTGTATATTTTGAATATATTAAAATTTTATGTAAGATATTTACCAAATATATCATGCCCATATTATAAGTTTATCCACACCATTTTATTATACTTCTTAAAATTATTACAAATGACTTTTTTAATATTAATATATCTATTTATATTAATTAAATATAATAAAAAAACTAAATTTAAAAATTATCTTTGACCAAATTTTTTAAATGGTAATATTTTATTACATAATGATCATAATGATGATGATATTAGAATGGTAGGAAAAATAATTATATTACTACTGAAATAATTATTAAAAATCTAATATATTATTATTAAATTATTAAATTATTTTCAAATCACTAATGTACTTATTAAGACTTAATTTTTATTTATTAAAAATTTAAAAATTAATTATAATAAATTATAATAGCTCTAACAAGTGACATAATCATATATAATAATAATAATAAAATAACTAACCTAGGTTAGCTACAAATTATATTATTATTATTATAAGTAATCAATTATGAAATATTAGTATATTATAATAATTACCAGGGAATATTAATATATAATTTTAAGTTTTTATATTTCAAATTTATAATGAATATTTATTAATTATTAATTATTCAATGATTATAATCAATTACTGATATATAATTTTTTCCAGTTTTATTATTTTATACTAATTACTGTAATAGTTAGAATGGAAATCTAATAAAATATTATACAAATGTGGAATTTTTTTTTGAAGAAAAAATAAAAATATTAAAAATTTATTGTGATAGTTCATAAATAGCTATAATGAATGAAGTAATAATATGAATAATAAAAATAAAATAGTTAACCTTGGTTACCGACTAGCTTCAATAATTATTGAATTAATGTTATTTTTACCATTAAATATTTACATTTATATTTATTATTAACTATAAAAATGAAAATAATTATGGGAATAATTATAATAAAATAGTTAGCCTAGGCTAGGCTTTAATTATATTATTAAACTAAAAACACTAATACTCAATATTTATAATTAATAGTTAATAATTATTAAATTACTGAATATTTCATTTATTATATTAATATATTTGGTTACTAAATAGTAATTAACTAGTTATTAATAATTATCTAATTATTAAAATATTAGCCAATTACTAGTTAATTAAATTGGTCAATAGATCATTATAGTTAATATATAATTAAAATTATATATTACTACTATGTATCTAACTAATAAATTAAGTAATATTAAATAATAACTAATAATATAACAAATTGAATAATCAAAATATATTGATGATTATTATTATAAATAATTAGTCACAAACGACTTGCAACTAAAAAGTTGATCCTATATGTTTTGACTTTTATTATGATCTTGAAAAGTATATTAACAATGTGTTTTGTCTCACATTTTCATATTTTTAAAAATGAGAATATGGGATGAACCAATAAAAACGACTTAACTCAAAATAAAATATAAATATTCATTTACTTACACCTAATTACCTACTTCCCGAACTTACTTACTTACTTTTCTACCTACCTAGCTACCTAAGTAGGTATTTGGCTTAGGTAAGTAAATAGGTCCTATCTAGATAGGTGTTTAGCCTAGATGGGTAGGTAGGTACCTAGTTCAACCTACATACCTAAATATTAATTTGAATTCAATTTGGACAAATTCAATTAATATGCCACGTGGAAAAAATGTATTACACCATGTCTCATAATCTAAACCATCCAAACATAAAAATTAAATGTTCTAGATTATTTTAAAATAATAATAAAATAATTATTAAAAGTTAGGACATGTGGCAACACATAACTTGTTCCCATTGTTCACAAAAATTTGCATCTTAATTGTAAACGACAATATGTATATGATCGGTCAAAAGATGAAGGCGTATTTTGTTGATTTTTTTTTCATCCAAAATTTGTTGTTGTTTGTAACTAGTGTTAATGCGATTTGTCCAACGCAACTATTAAAATTTTAGTTGCAAATGTTGTTTGCAACTAAAAATTAGTCGCAGGGACCAAATGCAAAATGGTCATTTTTCTACTAGTGTTAGTTTGCTAATTAAATTAACCTACATTCCTAGCTAGGCTAAGGCATACATTCCTAGCTAGGCTAAGGTTTACATTCCTAACATATAAGTTGGGTTTTTAGCCTCTATACCATGTGTTTACATGCCATGTGTCCACATGGCATGGGTGAAAAACATATTTATTTCATATTTAATGAATTATATCTAACGGCCATAATTTATGGATCTCATCGAACACTAATGACCTCCATGACTTTATAGTCACAAAAATCATAGTTGTAAATTGTTTTGCGACTAAATCACACTAGCGATTAGGTGTCTTAAACAACGTGTCCTTTTCGACTACATAATCATGTAATCATAAATGTCTTCCATGACTAACAACCTAGTTATAAATCAAGTCACAAAAGACAATTTTTATTATAATGAATGTTTTTAATTAGCCCATTCAAAAATCCATAAGTATCATTTGAGAATTTATTTTATTTTATTTTTGACCTTTAGCTTTTTTATTTTGATATCTTACTAATTTCAAGTCCTTAACACACATCCCATCAATCAATGGACCGTATCATAATCCATAAAAAATTTGCAGTCAAAGTCCATGAATTTTGAGTTCAAAAGTTTATGGTTTTTATGATTTTTAAAATTTTGTAAAGTGATTTGGTGCATCATGTAGATATTCAAGTTAAGATCTTTAAACCAAATTCATTTTAATAAATTTCAAGATCTATAAAGCAACATGGGCATTGCATATGGCAACCACAAGGCAAAATTGGCTTATGTGACACCCAAATTAGTCCACCCATTTGTGCATGCACCCACCCATACATATATTAAAATATATTTTGATCTCAATATATTGAATAACCATAGTTATTAAAGAAAAAAATATATATCAAAATGATTAAATACAATCTTTGGGGGACTTTTTCATCTATAAAACTAAAAGTGAAACTATCTTACCAAATTATGCATATTGACTCACTAAATTAAAAAATCCTCAATGATCACCATTTATATTTCTCAAAATTCAATGACATGTTGATGAACCATTAATGGAAGTTTCCATGCCATTTCATAACATGAAATATACTTTTAATGGACTTCTGAAAGTCACAAAATGCACCAATTTTGTAAAGTCCATTTTGAAATGAAAATGAATCTTTTAAATTCATGAACAATGATTATATACATAAGCAAAATAGTGGCCCTAGGTCAATTTTTAAAAATTAAATGTGGTTTAGGCATAAACAACAATGTCACATTTCTTGAGATCAAAATACACTACAAAAATGTGCTCATTGAAACAAATGCAACACGGCCCAAGAATTGTAATGAGGAGCATTGGGAAAATATGAAACGTCTCAATGCCTTAGAGGCAAAACAAGATCATAGTATGTGGGCAAGCTATTCTTATCGTGGTGGAGAAAAGGGGGTAGCAAGAAGCTGATTGGTGAGATCACTTCTTGACATCTATGTCCTTACATTTTTCATTTAATTTATTGGAATGGGGGTTTCAAATTTTATTTTGACTAGATGGCAAACAACATTATGAGGTCTACTAGTTTTGGTTGAACTTTGACAAATATGCATTTTGTACATGTAGGCTAAGGTTACATTGAGGGGAATGGGTGAACTAAGGTTATTTATTGCTTGGTTTCTAATAGCCCAATACCCTTACATGTAGGACACATAAGATTATTCATCCCTTGATAGTTGTATAGGGCTCCCAAGCTTGTCCCTTCATAGAAGATAAATTATTCTAATTCCAAATATGCTACATGTGTAATATTGTAAGCGTGTGCAACATTTAAACATTTTTTGCATGTATTATTGAAGCAATATAAGTCCATTTTGGTTCCAAGATGTTGGCAATTAATTGATGGGTTTTGTTTCTTTATTTTATATAGCTTGTGTTTCCAATTTTGGCTCCAAGGCAAGGAATTATGTGTTTTTTGTAGGAAGATGAATTGGGACAACCCCCTACACTAATCAAGATAAATGTGGACCTCGTAAAAAAGAACTTGGCACTGCTAAACCTACACCTTCACATTCAAAAAAATTGTGTTCTCCTTCCATCAACATGGTGATAACACATCCAATCCTTAGGCTCCCAATAGATTACATCTTTTTTGAATGTTAGTTTTCCTAGTTTAAAACCTATTGTTGCTCAAAGCCTACCTCCTCCAACCCTATGCATGCATGCACATGGTTTACACCATTTTTCTTAACATGGCATGAATGCTTGAGTATGTGCAGACATGTTCAACTACTAAGAACCACAAAGTAACTGAATGCAACACATGAAATGGAGGTGATGCAAGTGGTTGGTTGAATAGGCTTAGTGTTTTAGAAGGGATGATGGCATAGATTGTTGCTATTGTGTCCAAAATATAACTCTTATAGTTGTAGAGAAAGCAAGAGGTGAAAAGTAGATTCCAAATTGTGTAACATTTCCAATGAAAACACCTTCTAACTTGGGAAAAACCTATGAAGGTAACATACTCCCCACTAAAACTATTCCCCTATAGATATCCTCCATTGTGTTGAGGTATGTTTAATTGAAACACTAGGTCAATTATCCATGCACTTGAACCAATTATTCAATGTACTTCCAAATAGGTTTGTTACATTATGTGGGCTTCCCATTTTTTTATTTTTTTTTGTGCATCATGGACAAGATATAGTCGGTGCCTTCTAAAATTACTTTCATGGATAAGATGTAGTTAATCTTATGTTTTTTAATTTCCCTTGACTCACATAATTCATTTGGGATACCTTCACATTCTATTCACATATGTTAGCTCATAAGTCTAGAACTAGTTCTTGTTTTGGGAATCCCATATTTTGTGAACACTTTGCATTTTGTAGAACGTGCAAGTTGAAAGTAATGCCACTAGACCATCTAAATCCACTTCTGAGGTTGCAAATGCCTCATTGGAATATTAAGATGTTCATCACACATAGGCAAGGAAATACTATCATTGGCATTTTCATTGGATTTCCATTTTGCATTATTAACTAGGAATAAGATCATGTACATCTTGTCTGGCATCAAAGGGAATATAAACTTGTAGAACATATATTCTCATGTGTTCAATAGCATTCAAAATATTTAAGCTTTAAATGCATGACTTTTGTTGTCCATTATGCATTTGTTTCTATGTATAGGGTCAAATTGAGTCCATGAGCCATCATGATTATTTTGGAACTTGGATGCACAAGGAGACCCAAAATATGGCAAGTGGGGGGCATGACAGGTCAAAAACGACAAAGTAGCAAATTGAAAAATCCAAGTAACATCACAAAAGTACAAAAGTGTAAACTTTTATCTCCTTTTAGAAAGACCATGTTAGTGATAGAGGTGGGGTTGGCCATCCATTTTGGTGTTAGTCTTGACTTTAGATTAGATGAAATTATGGGTAATTTGGAAGTGGAAGACGTGTTGCAATGCTTAAAGCTTTGAATGAGAATCTTGTTTCCTTCCACTTCATCCTCATTTAATATCTTATGGGTGAAAGCATGGTTAAGTAGTCACAATCACACTTATAGCATACACATGAAAAGCCCTATTCAAAACTTCTTCAACTTTCATTACATATGAAGCAATGGTGCATTCCATTGAGTTTTTGGTAAGTTATACATAAAATATGAGGAATTTTAATATAATAAAAATGGATGAAAAGTATGCTCTAAAAGGTAAAATCGCAATCAAAGGAGCCACCCAAGTGAATGGACTCTCTTTGAAATGGCATTTTTATATGTTTGAAAGATAAAAAAGGAAGCATAATAGATTGGATTATTATAATTTTTTGGGGAATATTTTCCAATAATTGCAAAGTTTACATGCTCAAAGCTTGACATAAATAAATAAAAAATTTGCATGTTCAAACCGCTCAAACCTCAAGAATGGATAGTCCTTTTTTTTTTTTTCAAATATCCTTTTTTTCTACCAAATGTGCACCATTCCTTTTGAAAATTGGAAAGGATTTTTACATTGATGATTAGAAAGGTAAAAGGACTTGAACTAATGAATTATTTTTTATAACCCATTTGAGCACATTTGGCTCAAAAGTGTTTTTGACCTTGAAAATTATGGATTTTGAAATGTGACTTTAACAAAAGTTGTTCATATATATGTGATAGAGGGCATGAATGCATAATATACATGATATAAAATCAATTTGTAATAAAAATGTATTTATATTTAAAATGCAATGTTAGATGGGGTATTTGAAATACAAAAATTTAAATTATAAACCAATGCAAAAATGACATGTGTAGTCCTTGGAAAAATACTTTTACTTTGGCACCCCTGGCTCCTTTAATCGTGATTTCACCTTAAATTAATCGGGTTTTCAAAATCTCCAACATACTTTTATATAAGAACTTTGATGATTATGATTATGATATGAAATTTTTTTTAACACATTGATACATATTGAAAGTAGGAAAATTCCAATTACAATTGTACTTTCATCATATTTTCATATACTTGAAATATAAGCATGATACCTACTTTCTTATACTTGTATATTTTTTAATGTACATGAAATTATTCAATATTATGCAATGAAGTCATAGATCTTCCTCTTATTATTCATTAAAGTAAAAAATATTCATGGGTTCAATGTATTAAGTTTTAATTTATGCATATTTTCCACCCAAAAAAAAGGTATTTTTCATTGGCATACTGTACCATGCTTTCACCCTTAAACAATGTGTACTTGTCATGGTACCGAATAACAACAACATTAAAAATGCCTTGCTTGGTTCCCCCCTTTCATAAATTGGGTAAAAGAATGCTAGGGTGGTTAATTTTCAACAAATCACAATCCCTTTTGAAAGTCCTTGGTTTAAAAAAATGGCACACATCCAAATGGGTTAAAAACTTGGTTCATTGGATTTTGTTAGGTTTAGGGCCTTGTACAAACCTATATACACACATGGGATTGTGAGTGTAGAAGAACATGCATAAGTTTTTTCTGAATTTCCATATTTTTGCCTTGTAGAAAAAAAATCATTTTTTTAGCAATGGAGATAGTTTTTTTACTCTAGATTTTCAAGTTTATTAATTATCTACGTATTGCCAACAAACGAATTTTTTGACTGACTCTGTACTTTTCAAAGCACTTGAGTTTTCTTGATTGTGAGTTAAGTAACTTGTAATTTTGTGGGGAAAATGATAGAACCTTTTTCACAATTTATACTTTCTTAACACCTCCACCTCCTCATGCTTTCAAAAGAAAAGTGAAATTTGAACCAAGCTTGAAGGCTAGTTCCAAACCTTTAGGGTTTGCTACTCCTTTGTACACGAAACCTCCTAAAATCGGAGATGGTGGTCCCATTACGCAAAAGGAGTTTGCAAAGGTTTGCTCTTTGTGCAACATGCATGAGTCTAAAACACATCAGGATTCCACAAGATATATCAATAGAAGTGGCTAAGTATTTTGGACCCATTGTTAACAAGAATGGTCATAGCTACATTTCTAGCCAGGATCTTATGTTGATTAAGAAAGTTGAAAAGTTGTGGATGGTCATTCAACAAAAGCATTGTGTTTCTACTACATGAGTGGTTTCTTTGGGCTTTACTAGAGGGGTAGCTATGTAGATGGCAAAGAAGTAAATGAATTAGGCTTTATATGCAAAATGGACAAACCACGAACAATAATGATGGAGAAGGGGTGTGTTAAAAATCTTCAGTGATGTTGAAGAGGAGAAAGAGGTTACAAATGACGCAAATCCTCATCCAAGTAGCGATTTCATAGAACCATCATATGTGTTAGAAGAGGTTTCACAGTATTTGGAATTTGTAAACAATTTGGTTTTTGAGCTTGAAGCTTAGGAGGTCTTGCAAAAGGTGTTCATGATAATGTGTAGAAGGTGAATATGTGGGCCCAAGGCCAATGGATGATTGGATTAATAACTTGAAGCTAGCAAATGAAAAGTTCAACATTTTGGTTTTGGTGTTGGACACAACAATTTTGGAGTTGGAGAAATTAGAGAAGACTGAGGGTGGTAGTGATGAATTGTGAAAGGAAGTGGAAGGGTTGCAAAAGAGGGTGGACTACCAAAAATGTCAAATAGAAGATTATCATGAAAGAATTCTGCAAGAATAAAAAAGCCAGGAAGTGCTACAATTTCAAACTACACTTTGGTGAAAAATTCAACTACAAGACCAAGGCACCAACCCATGCACATAATATCTTCCAAAGGTACAATTTTCAACTTTTAGACTTGCTTCTCAAATTTTGAATGCATTGTAATTTCAACAGTCTTCATATTCATTCCCAATCGTTTATTGGATTTTGCCACAACATTCCATTCTATAATAGTAAGTTTGAAGATGGTGTTTCTTTTCTAGTTGATTTTGCAATCTATGTTGTTTCCACAATAGTCCATTAATATGGCTACAAGTTTGGAAAAGGTGTTTGATATGTTGTTTGTTCATTTGATCTCACTGTTTCTTTTCTACATCCATAAATCCATAGACAATAATCTATAGTCCATGGAAGTCTTCATGATTTTTTTATCACTCCATATATCTGCATTATGTTATACATTATTGTCCATTTGAATCCATGGAGATAGTGGGCTTGGATATAATTTTGTAGACAATCTTTTATTTGTCCCTACTAGTGCACATGAGTCCTTATTATTGATATTACACATGCTTAATTGTCCATCATATATGTGTATAAGTCCTTAATACTTCATCAATATTCACAACAATACCTTACATCTATGTTATTATTCCATTGGTTTTCCCTAGCATTACACAATTTTGTAGTTTGTGCCCATAGAAGTGCATATGCAGTCCTTAACATTCCAATAAGTTGTAGTGTCCACAAAAGTCCATATGAGTCCACATAATGCCTTCTTTGTCCCAAAAAACCATTTAAACTTACCTTCCATTTGTTGTTATGTACTCCATTAATTCTCCCTAACATTGTCCAATTTTGTAGTTTGTGTCCATAAAAGTGCATATGTAATCCCCAACATTCCAATAAATTCTAGTGTTCACAAAAGTCCATATGAGTCCACATAATGTTTTCTTTGTACTTATAAGCCACTCATAATGTTTACAACACTTCATAACTTTCCTTTGGGTTCGTGCATAACTATCAAATACTGCATAATTGCCTATAACCAAGTGCAATGGGCTAGTCATTATTCCACCTCAAAGTTAATTTGTATAGTGTAAGACATTCTAACCCTGAATTCTAATTGATTCTATTGGAAATATTCTTGTGAATATCATACCAAAATGGGCATCCAAGGTTCAACATTCAAATGCTCCTCATTTCCATATTGAAAGTGACATTTGTAATTTGCATTAGCACCCAGAATATCAGTCCAAGCGTCAACAATTTCTATGTTCTAGCTCCAAAAGAAGTGGATAGTTGTAAGGAGCTTGTTGAAATATCATATCCTTGCAAGCAAATTACCTCACCACTTCTACCAAAGTTCAAAGCATTTGTTGTTGCAAATCTCGCCATCAAGAAAAAGTTCAAGCTTGTAGATCAAGTTGGCAAAAAACAAATGGTGGCAATAACGATCAAGATGGCATTGGTGATGTTGCAGTGGAACACATAGAGGATGAATCTGAAAAGCAGGAAGAACATGATGAAGAACACGATGAGCTTGATGATTAGCTTCAACCTGCTACTAAAAAAATGAAAGCTTCTCTTGCCCAAACACAAAGGAAAACTAGAGTGGGGATCAAAGGACATTAGTAGCAATGAGAAAAAACAAAAAAAACCAATTGCAAAAAGGTAAACAACACTATAGTAGTCACTAGATGCAGTGCAACCATAAAGAACACTCAACATTTGAAACACCTAGAATGATTATCAATGTTCTTTTGCATATGTTCATCTAGAGTTTGCTTCAATTTATGCCTTGGCAGTTGAACATTTCCATTTTCTTGTAACAAACTGAGCAAGTATAATTCCCATAATTTTTCCTTGAAAACATATGAACAACAATTACAAACCTACACTTTTGCACAAGTTGCAGAGTTTTGAATTTTGAATGTTGGAATATTATGCTTTCTTGTAAAAGGTAGCAAGAAGCTTATAGTCCATTTTGAATTGACATTTTGGTTTATGGCATTGTTGGATTTGGATAGTATTCTTTTTGTTTAACCATATTTGATTTTCAATTCAACTTGATTGAAATTTTTTATGCAAGTATTAAACAAGCAATTTTTTTTGTGCTATCAAGTGAGATTCTGTTTGGAATGCAAATTGGATTGTGGCTTTCTTTTACTTAGAATGTTAGTTGTAGGAACGAAAAAAACTTGTTGATACATGGTTTCAATTATCCATTCAAAACTAATAATGATGTACTAGGAATCTAATAGATTAAGTATATATAGTTTGGAGTTTGATGTGTACTTACACTATATTGTAAGTTGGGGGATAAAGAACAATTCTATGTGGGCAATTATGGTAAAAAACTTTGTCTTTTTCATGGCGGCTATATTATATTAGCCTAACTTATTTTGGTATGCTTCCAAGTAGAGCAAGAAATGATTTCCCATCATGAAATTCTTATGCATTATTGTGATGTTAATTCTTGTTTGGTTTAATGGTATAGAATGTCTTAAATTTGGGGAAAGTGGATGTGAGGTTTATTCTTGGCATTCAAGTTTGGTGTGACTATCCTAGGAGTTTGGATTGGGGTTTATTATGTAACTACTCATGCTCAATCTCTACCTAATGTTTTACTGCCTAAAACTTATGACCTATATGAACTTGTGTTGTGCCTCGAAATTAATAATGTTTTCGAATACTAACAATCCAAAAGATCAAGAATGTTGTAGCCTATAAGAAATGCTTATGGTCAATATATATTTTATTGTTAATCCATCTCATACCAAATACATTTTGAATATATTTGGTGTAAAGATCTAGACTAAAAACAATTTGGTTTTGTTGTAGGCTAGTTTTAAAATATTTGGAAACTCAAATAACATCCTTTGATTTTGTCACATTGATATACATGGAATTGTCTTTTGGAAGCACAAGTTGTTATGTTCTCCTAGTCTACATGATCATTAAGCAAGTCACTTCAACAATAGATCTATAAAAGCCAACAAATAGTCCATTGACTTAATCGGCATGCATCATAATTCAAATTGTCCTAGGGTTGCAACCTACAATTCATTGATTGATTGGAAACAAATGAAGTTTTTGAATGGGATATTATTACTAGAAATGTGGGTTATTGTATGAGTCTCTAGACAAAGTTGCAACTTGCAACTTGCAAAGTGTGTCATGTCCCATTTGACATTTTTATCAAAATCTAGCAACATCTCATTATGATGATGCCCACAAGAGTTTCTAGAATTGTATGTTTTTTTTTATGCATATTCAAGTTGTTATCTACTAGGGAAGAATAGATTCATTTGAAGAAGGAATTTAATGTAGGGATGGTTAAGTTTGCAAGTGCAAGTTGTTAGTGCAATCAGGTGTAAGAGAGACTAGGTTAACCTAGATTATAAATGGCCCCATACACTATCATCTAGGAGTTAATCCAAAATGAACAAAAGTAGGTGATACTAAAGGGAATATGCTTGGAATTTAAATTTCACTCTACAACTAGAGTCCAAAGTTCTTGTGTAATCTCAAGTGGCAAATTTCTTGTGTTTTGAATAATGCAAAACCAAACTTAGGAACACATTAACTTAGTGAAAGCAAGTTGTCAAGTTGTGCACATTTATCCATGGGTACTATGCATTTTCACTCTTTACCATTTGGCACACATGCATCCTAAGGTTTGATTTTGATCAAATGGAGGTGAACTAGAGGATAAGTTCACAAATCCCCTTTGTTTTTGAAGAAATCATTGGATCTTTGGAATTTGAGTGTGTCTTAGTATCAAATTGTTAGAACCTTAGCATTTGAGTGTGCCAAGGTACTAAAATTTTATATGGGCATCACATGATAAGATATGCATGTGTCTGTTTTAATGTTTATTGATTTATTTGTTTTTAACCTAAACTAAACTTGGGATATGTCATTTTTTGGTCACTAATATCGTCTGTCCACTATGTAAGCACTTGTACTTTTGGGTGCAAGTAAGGTAAAATAGATGGCTCATTACTGTTTGTCAAAAAAAATTACATGTAGCCATAAAAAAGTTTTAATGTATTGAAGGTAGAATTTTTTTTTGTACAATAATTAACATGATAATAATCTTTCATTTTATGTTTAAAATGTTGAAAAAATCCATCTTGAAAATAGAATTAAGTAGAATTATATTAAAAAATTCGACTTGCACAAAATGTTTGATCTTACCAAATGGGCTACATATAGATGAAATATTGATTAAAAAAAACTTTCAATTTAGTAGAGCCCTAAAAAATACTTATGTATTATCAAATTATGAATGTTATAATCATAATATATCAAATTTTTAATATGAAATGGGTTTGAACACCATTTTGATCCAATTAGTTTCAAACATACTTTCAACCTACTTTTATGATACCAAAGTTGTTCAAACTTTGTACACAACTTCCCATAATCTAAATGTAGGGCCCTATGATTTTATATTTCTATTTTAAAATATTTTGAATCTACTTTCTTGTGTCCATATCAAAAATTGTTCCATTTTTTAATTGGATTTTGGGTGGACTACTTTTTTGTCTACTTTACCTTATTGACACCCTTTTGGAATCATGGTTTTTCTTCTAAAGAATAGAAATGCCCTCTTGTGAGACTAAGATTCTAACACAACTGCTTGGTCAAGGAACCATATTGAATTAACCATGTGTCCACTATGTAATCTATTATATACAACATTTAGCAGGCATCCATTTTATAAAATTAACATTTTCGAATACCCAATTTGCAATAAATTTTGTAATAAATTTTCAAAAATCCATATTTGTACATCCAATTTCCAGATAGAACACATAGATATGTAAACCCTCGAATAGAATCCAGTTTAGTGAATCACAATGTCCATAGTCCATATTTGGATATTGAAACCAAGTCCCATTCTAATCTATAATTCTGCCATAAATGAATCTAAAGAGGCCACATGCTGGAAGTTGCCAAATTTAGACATTGGCAAAAAATTGGAAACCATTAAGTTCAAGTTCATGAGTTGAATTGATTCACAAGATTAATTAATAAAAACAAGGATTATTAGTCTGTTGCATTCAAATTTGTACATCCAATTTCCGTACAATACATATATACAACATACAATAAATAGTCCATTTTATTGAATCATAATGTCCATGCTTGCATATTGAAACCAGTCCATTCATAACTTAACATAAAAGTCCCAATCCAATCTACTTGATTCGCCACAACTAAATCCAAAGAAGCCACACATTAGACCGCCAAATTTGGACAATGGCTAAAAATTTTAAATCATAAATTTTATTCAAGCTCATGAATTGAATCAATTCACAACACCGATTGGTTAAAACAAGGATGAACCTAGTATGTTGCATTCAAAACAATCCATATTTGTACATCCAATGTCCATACAATATGTATACAACATACGTTGGTAGCATGCTAGACTATCAAGTGACATTGGCTAAAAATTATATTGCCAAGTGGACATTGGCAGCATTTTGGATTGCCAAGTACATTGGTTAAAAATTGGAAAGCATGACTCATGCAAGCACATTGAATTCAATTGTATTCCCAACTATAATCAAAACAAGGACTCTAAATGAATTTCATTCAAAGTAGTCCATACTTGTACACCTAATTTCCACTATGTAATACATATACAACATGTAGCATGTAACAATGTCTATACCCATAATGAAATCAAAAGAAAATGAATCAAGTATGTACAAGAAATAATCACCCCAAGTTTTTTTTCAAAATTTTTGGTAGAACTAGGTATTAATCCATATCTTTGACTCTTGGAATACTTGAATTGAAACATCTCTAGATCCATAATAGTAGGTTTATGAATTTGTCAAGTCCAAAATTACTTTCCTTTCATTGTGATTTCAATGTAATAATAACTAGAAAGGTTCTACACTTGCCGTACTAATTGGATTAATTGAAAACCAACTAAATGTTATTTAAAACATACCATTTGAATTTTGTCACTTACCATACATAAAGCTTTAGTTTGGACATATTCTTGCATGAACTTGCCACAACCAATTTCTAGAGCAAATCACCATATGCGCCTCCAACATTGAAACACATAACATACCAGAACATATTATTCCATTCTAAACACATATGCACATAATGAGAAAACTAAAAAAAATAAAACTTTTAGTCCTTGACATTAACCAAAGTAAGACCATTCAGGTCATGTAGTCCATATTGAAATGATTCCATTTGTAAGTTTAAGTAAATCGCTCAAGTACAAATAGATTGATTTAGACCTATTCTTCAACATCCAAAGATGTAATGACATCATTTATGCTTCACAAAATCTCTTCTAGCAATTCATAAATTGCATCCTCCCAATCATTTTGTGGTTCTTAGGGGGCATTAGGAATTTCATTACCTTCACTATATGGGAATAGACATAGATTTTATGTGAATCCTTGAGTAACACATATGAGTTGTCATTATTTACCCACTTTTGATAATATAGACCTTCGACAACAGCATCACCCTCCTCATAACTACTCCCCTAGTTGTTGATAAAAGGCACTCTCACCTTGTGCAGTGGCTCAATGCACAAAATCAACCAAAAGTATGTGGCTTCATCATTCCCTTCCTCTGCATTGATCGTGAAGTTGTCACCAACCTCTAACACTGCAACCAACTCATCACCTACATAGGAGATTGCAACTTTTGAAACTACAAACAAAAACAAACAAAAACAAAAAAAAAAAAAAGTTCAACAAATAAACCAAAACAGTAAATGCATTTGAGGACACACCCTGTAACCCATATTGTTGGGTGAAAGCATGAATAGGGGGACTATTTGGACTGTCACACTTTTAATTATTTTGGATTACATACCAATGCAAAATTTTAAGCCATATTCAAAATTAAAATGATCAAAATTTTAATTATTCATGTTGTCATAGACTTCAATGGGAATCATCATAAAAAAATTGAATTCCAAGAAATTTATGGACTCATAATGGACTTTTGAAATGACAACACTATGATTGTCACATAGAGAAAATGAAAAATGTGGATTAAAACAAAACATCAAAGTAGTGTCAAAAAAATAAAAAAATAAATAAAACATCATCAAATGAAGAATTGATTAGTGAAGTGCATTGAAATTTTCCTAATATATATTTTTCTAATTAAAAAATAAATAAATGATGTGATTGTTATAAATTTTATCTTTGGGAATCCATTTCACATTCTTTTTTTAAATCTTTTGCATGGATTTTTTGTTTAATCACATGTTTAAGGATATTCATAGGTTGGCTTATTAATATTTATGATTAAAAGCATAGGAGATAATTTTAAGATTTATGGTTTGACAATTATTAAAACTGTAAAAAAATCACTAGTGTTAGATTATGGACTTTCAAATGCCACTTTTGAAACACCTAACCATGTTTTCGCCCTACTAGTCTACATCCCAACCTTCATACATTGGTTCTCGCAAATAATGAGTATTTTGAGGTTGAAGTTGCTTTGGAATCCATTTGCTTATCCATTTCACATTTTGGCATTCACTCCAACAACTGTCCAAACAAAACTCATAGAAACATGCCAAGTCCTTCACAAGTAGCTAAGTTAGATTGTTCTTGTTAACAACATAGATTGAATGGATTTTCATAGTCCTTTTGATAGGATCACAAATGAACAAAGGTAAATCCCTATCCACATCCCCAACCTTCACATGCCAAAATGTTCTATGGAAAGGCTTCATTGAACCAAAATATGATGATCCAAGTCTAAAGGACAATCGTTCACATAGGAATGGAACAACCTCCTCAACATTTTGTAGCTTTCTAGCTTGGGGATTGAGTTGTTCTCTACACAAAAACCTTTTTATCATAGCTCCTATCCCATCGTGGGGTCTTTCCCATGGCCACTACCAAAGAAATTTTAGATCATTTTGCAACTCGTAATCAAATTTGGATGTCAAAAAAAAAGTATTGGGGCTTGTTGCTCTTAAATTGGGATGCACAATTGTCACTCCATACCTAATGCCATTGAGGTGAATATCTTTGTTCTGCCATATATTGTTAATGGAGTTTAAAGCAATGTTACACAAATTCAAGTCGTGTTTACGATCATTTGAAATGTAGATATGGTATTCAATTAAAATTCTTAAATCTTCATCATATGGATCAGGTGTAGGATTGTGATGAAAACTAATATGCACCAAATAAAAATTTAGTAACTATGCCAATGCATACTTGGGTGAAAACACATTAAGGGTGAACCACTCTTGTTCAAAAAAATGATGTATAACAATTATTATAATAGGTAGTAAGTTAAAGTCTTGATGGCATCTTTTGGTTATCATAAACACAAGTAAAAACTTTAGAATTTGCACAACATTTTTGAATTCAAATCTTATTTTGAGTCAAAATTAATTTTGATCCAATGGTTAGATGAGGAGGATTGGATACAATCAATGTATACAAAGTATATAACTTATAGTTTTTAAACGACCATAAGGCCCCATGTTTATGATTCATGAAACATTACCAAACAATTTTTTTTTGAAAGAATAATGATATGTCCATCTATAAAGTCTCCTCCTCTTTGATATGGTAGTGATTTTTTCCTAAAAAAAGATATTATTATGCATTCATTACTAAACAAATGCAAAAAAACACATAATGAAATTTCATCCAAAAACTTAAAATTTTAAATTGTCTTAGATTTAATTGATGTATATCAATATCATACACCTTAAAAAAATTCACCCAAGAATTCCTTCCACAACCCTAATTTTGAAGTATATTCAAAATTTCAAACTTTGTGACGGGTATTATTTTGTCACGAATATACTACATATGTTCGAAATCTTCAATGTTTATTTAATTTTTCAAAATTATTGATTAGATGAAGTCTAAAGCTAATCAAATATACTTAAAATAAGCAAAAATAATTCAAGATGTGATGTCCATACATTAACAAAAAGTTTAATTGCAGAAAGATTATACGTGTGACTACAATTTTTGGGGGGGGCTTAGTGTGCTTTCACTCACTTCACACTTCATTTTAAACTTTAAAACTATAGTTTTCAACAAAATCAACCACAGACACAACTGTGTTGGCTGGGAAAAACTTAATGCAATTTTTGAAATGTTTATCTTCCCATTGTGCAAAAAAATTGTGTGTAGCAAAATGTTATAATTTGGGTTTTAGATAGTTTATGAATTCATCTGATGTTGTGTTCTTGTAAACCAACGTCAACTTTTTCAATGCTCGACCATTCCTAGCCATAATGGTTTCTAATGCAAAGTGGTGTTACTAGATGACATCAAAGTTTAATCTTATCACCTCCTTAAGATACAAGGCTAATTTCTATATTCCACACATTGGATAGTTGCCAAGCAAGTAAACACACTTGTGCCATTCTTCCTATTCACCTTTTAGACACACTATAACCTCCCACAACTAAGTGATACCCTTATATACCACACATGATGCTTGGCATTATTCATCATGGCCACATGCATTTCCACACTAATAGTCACACAATTGAACATCATTTATTGAACTATATGTCTTTGAAAGGTTCAATGCAAGCCTCAATTCATTCAACTCTACATGGTAGATGCAACATGTATTCTATCTTTTAAAGGCTTCACAAAAAATGGTTTTAAAGATTCAAATACCTTTTAACCAACAATTGATTTTGGATGGGCACTTTGGAATTTTTTATAAAATTTAGTTTACACATATCACATAACAGATAAAGGTTTTAACCTAAATAAGATCTAATTGTTATTCTTAAAATAGAATGTAATATGGACAGTAGATTTGAGTGTATTTATGGACTACCCAACTTAGACCTTAAAAACCCAGATTTTACATTACCTTTAAACATTAAAGAGCTAGTTCACTAACTTATAGAATCCAAGGTTTAAGTTTATATACATGAAAAGAAGTCATGAATTAGCAAATTTAAAAGTAAATATGCACTAGAATTTCCATCATGAAGTGAGTTGCTTTCTCATCATATATGTCAAGCCCCAATCTTTTCCTAGTCACCTCACTTTTATTCAGACTAACATGGGTTTCTTTTGTCCACCATTGAACTGCTACATTTCTTGTAGTAGGCAAAATGTTATTAGTTTTTTTTTCTTCAATGAAAGCCTCCACATATGGGTACCATTATCACAAGTTAAAGATCGTCGTACCATTACTATAACAATGTTTCAAGGGCATATACCAAACACCCTAGCCATGTTGTTATAATTAGATGCCCATGCACTCAATGCTATTGTCAAGATTATGTGTTTGGTAACAAGCTTAACATTTGAGTTAGAGCTCTTAGTTTTTTGTAGAAAAACACACATCCCTACTACTAATTTCTTGGTAAGCATAGTAATTTTTTAGGAATAAAAGAATCTAGCAAGCAAGATTGAAAGGTGGGGTTTGCAAAATCCTTTTCCATAACCAATTTTATACTCTTTGGTCTTGGGCATTTGAACAATTAACTATTAAAAATCATGACTTTTTAGAAGGTCTAACTTGACCAAAGTGTTTCTTTTGACTAGAAGTGATATCCATCTTGAGTAGTGGGTTGGGACATGAAAGGGTTAGACCTTCTAGTGGGTTGGAACATGAAAGTGTTACTTTTAACTAATACATTTGACTAAAATGACATTGTTGATTAGGTGTCAATCAGTCATTTTGCCAAAAGGTGAAAACACACTAAGGTGGAATACATAATCTTGTCACAACTTGTTGGATTATCAATCATGGGCCATGGAACAAAATATAAATAAATAATATGTGAAAAGGATTTTAAAAATAATATTATATGTGATATGATCACATTGTATGAATTTCATGAATTTTTTTTGAGTTACCATAACATATTGGACTTTTGAAGTGCCAAAAACCCAACGTCACAATCCATATCATATGATTATGGATTCATTATATTTACTAAAATTTTTAGTCGATTGATTTTTTATACATAAAAGATAATGTGTTCCCATTAATACAAATGAAGACAATTTTGAAAGATTTTGAAAACCATAAATTAAGATATATAATGAATTTTTTTTTTATAAAGTCTTTTAATCATTTGAATTAATAATTCAACTTCTCATTTTTTAAATATAAAATTTTGATGCAATTATCTATAAGTGATAAAGTTTTAAAGTTAAAAAAAAAATGTTTAGCCTTGCCATATGACTTGTGGAAATATAATTTTTTTGCTAGAGTGTAAAATAAACTTTTATTTTAACATTAGTATGGACTCCACATATGCCAAAAAATACTCCCCCTTTGTGTGCTTTCACCCCAAAAGGGACAAATAAAAGAAGAAAACTAGTCAAAATGACCATGCTTTAATCAAATTGAACATACTGATTTGCCATTAGTTAAGTAGGCTTAGGTCAAAGCTACCTACATACTTAACATACATAATTAATTAACCTATTATAACTAACTTACTAGCTTATTAATTAGGCCTAAGTTACCTACTTAACATAATTTGTAATCTATTAATAAAACTTAGGTACTTACTATTTATTGAACTTAATAATTTAAGCTGCTAGGTAGCCAAGTTAAGTCTAACAAGATACATAATTGCCTAAAGGCTTAATTATAGGCCAGTTAAATAGGTCAAACATACCTACCCTATCAACCTACCTACCTACATACCTTAACAATTAGCCAACTTACTTACCTATCTATACCAATTTAATCACCTTAACAACCTCCCTACCTACTTCCTACCTACCTACCTCCTTCCAACTACCTCCCTACCTACTTCTCTACCTCCTTATTACTTAAATACCTACCCACATATACCTATTTACTTACCCAAACTACTTGCCTACCCATTCACCCTACCTTACTTACTTATATTAAAACATACATATTCATTTTAACAACCGCCCTACGTACCTACGTACATACCCTAAGAACCTATTTACATACCTACCTACACACTTACCCATTTATACCTATTTACTTACCTTACTTACTTACTTACCTAACCACTCGTCGTACCCTACTTAATAAAAAAACATATATATTTACGTTATTTACATACCTACATTAAATAATTAGTTAGTCGACCTACTTACCTACTTACCTACCTACCTACCTACCTACCTACCTACCTAATCACCTTAATAATCTCCCTACATACCCTAACAACCTACTTAATTACATACCTAACTACATAAACTAACAACTTACCTACATATCTACCCACCTAAACCTATTTATTTACCCTAAGTCTACTTACATACCAATTTATACATGCCTACTTATACCTACCTCCCTAACTAGTTATATCTTGAAGGAAAAATATAAGTTGAATTTGTCAACATAATTCAATTTCAAAAGTTTTTTTCACAAATCATTTAAAATTTTATGCATTATTGTGCATATCAATGAATAGATCTTTGAAAGATCTTGAAAAAAAAGTATTCATTTGTTTTATTTGAGTAAGACATGAAGATGAAAATGCATTTCAAAGTTTGAATGTTGGAAAATATTTCAAATGGAACATGTTAATAACAAGTTTCATAGATTTTATCATAACATAAAGGTGTGGTGAGTTGGTTAATGACTTGGTAAATACATGTGGTTGAAGAGGTCAAGGGTTCAACTCCTATTCCTTACATGTTTATTAGAATATGTGAAAATGGTGTACAACCTTATGGAATGTACAACTTTGACCATTACCTAGGTGGGTAGCTAGCATCTACCTATGAACCTATTTTATGACCCTCCTACTTAAGTTTAAGTAAAAAATTTGGGCACACATTTAGAAAATATAAATTGACCCAAAAAAATTGCTACCCCAAAACTTTTGTTGGCTGATTTGACCTGTCAATAGTCCACCACTCAACTAGTCAAAAAGACCACCAATCAAATCGGTCATGTCAAAAACAACTTGACCAAAATGACTAAGTGATTCTCTTTACTATTGTCCAATAGCAGTACTTTTTGGTCAAAAATTCTAATAAAAAAAGTCATGATTTGTAGTAGTGATTATTTATGGATACATTGTATAATTGTAGAAGCAAGCCTACTTTGATCTCTTTCAACCATGATCTCTTTTGCAACCCCTTAGGAAGAGATGATGTCCTCTTCACACAATAAAATTGCTTGTTTTGCATCACGAAATTTCTTTTGTTTAACATTTTGTGTTGTTCATCTTTTCTCCAACTATTGTTGTGTCAGCTTATATCTAGTGGTTCATGAACTCATGGTAAGACATCAATTTTATAAAACCCAACATTGAAATTGCATTAAGCATGGAACACATGCATAACCTCTACTAATAATCACTAGCAGTCATACCAAGCTCCTATGCAAACCTTCACTAACATTCAAGATTTTTTTCCTAAAAAGAATTTTCCATAAACATTAATTACCTATAGATGCATCCCCTTGCAAAAAATATGTTCCTTAAAACAATAAAAATTACTTGCAAACATAAAAGCAAATACTTAGTGTACATGAGTGCAATAATTCCCATGAATGCCAATTGAAACAAACAATTACATACAATAGCAAACCTATGATGGCATGATCTAGATATACGCATGTAGGTACTCGATGTATAAGAGCGCATAAATTCCCATGATTGCCAATTAAAATAAACAATTACATACATTAACATATTTGTGGCATGGTTTGGATATCCAAACAACAACACATCTACGGCATGATCTAAATATACATATATGCAAATACTTAGTGTACAAGGGTGCAAAAATTCCTATAAGTTCCAATTGAAACAAAAAATTACACATGTATAATAGCTCTATGGCATGATCTAGAAATAAATATCCAAATAATCAATGTGTACATGAAGCACATGAAATCCCATGAATACCAACTAATTAAAACAAGAAATCACATACAAATATAACATTTCTATGATGCACATGATCTGGAGTATTCTAACCAATATTTCATATATAAGTCATTTAAGAACTTGCTAAGGAACATAGATATACAAATGACTAAAGTAATTAAAACATTTGTAGAATATGAAGTTAATCTAAATGGGCTATTTCAAGACAATGTTATGGACAAATTCTAGGGACTTTTCTTGAAAAACATAGCTAGGACTATCAAAAAGTCCTAATCTTCAAGGACTTCATGTTTACAAGGACTAATTCAACCCAAACTCAATATGTAGGGACTTTGTTCATGAACATAGGGACTATGTTAACCTAACCTCGATCTATAAGGACTCTTTCATAATTATAGGGAGTACTTAAACCCAAATAGAATATGTAGGGACTTTGGTCATGATTATAAAAATTACTTCAACCCAAACTAAATATGGAAGGACTTCATCATGATTATAGGGACTACTTCAATGCAAACTAAACATATAAGGACTTTGTTCATGATTATAGGGACTACATCGAACCCACCTCAATATGTAAGGACTTATTAATGACTATATGGATTACTTCAACGCCAAAAATAGAATATAAGGACTTCATTGTACAATTAAACTATTGTAAATGGAATGTTCTAGGACTTAATGTAAACATTAAACAAAACTCCAAGTGAATGTTATTCACAATAGTCCATATATAGCCAAAGTCCCTATATTAATGAACACATGAAATCAAATCAATCACCAAAATTGTATTACATTAAACTTAAATGAATAAAGTTATATTTAAAACCAAATACTTGCATTGGATGTAGGTTGTGCACATGTATGTTCCCTTATAACAGAGTTTGATGTAGTAGCTTCCAAAACTCCTTTGCATATTCTACCATGTGTGTTTGAATGTACATCTTCTCACCCTTGGCATTTGTTTGCTCATAATTCACAACAAAATCTAGACATAATTTCTCAATGATCTACTTGCATCTTCTAAACTCCTAAATCCATTCAGAGCCACAAATTAAAATAGGTTTTCAAGTCATTATTGCTTTGAAGTTTACGCCAATCATAAATCAAAACTTGAAGTATGCACTTATATCCATCCTCTTGTGGCAATAGGATCTTGTTTAATGAAGAAACCAATCACTATATCCTTAATAACAAACCATTAATAGAATATTATTTACTAGTGTTGGTTTACACAACACTACCTTATATCCTATAGTCCTCCTTGAAACATAGGAATTAAATTAGCAATTGAAATATTTACTATTGCATATGGTCTCAAAACTCCAGGCTCATGCCATTAAGCATTGAGCCTGCACCGAAAGAAATACATTTTCACTCCTCAATTTTGAAACCAAAGGTAGTTCCCAGGCTTCGAGTAATCAATGGTATTGTACCTCATGGTAGAGTTAGTTGCCAATTGGCACCCCTAAGAAAAGCCAAAAAATGCAAACTTGCACACCACACATGTTATGGCTCAGTTTTATGTTCTATAACATGGAGGAGATGTAAGCACATTGCTAGCAGATGAAATCATTTTAATGCAGTCAATATAACTTCTAGCTAGGTCTATAATATATATAATGAATAAAAAATGGCACCCATGTAAGATTCCCACATCAATGATGACACGCTCCCAAGTTCCTAATTAAACCCAAGATGGGTCTAAGTTATTCAATTAGCGGAATTGTGAGGAATTCAGGGCACGCTTCCAATTCTCAACATTAGAAGGGGTAGAGGGGCATGTTGAAGCTCCGGGATGGGACTAGGAAGAATGACAAGCTTTAGTTACTTACTCGAACCTGCATCAAACCAACCAACAAGTTGATTAAATCACTTTCTAGAGCACCTTTAGTGTTAGGACAAGCCATGGGCAACTTTGGACTCACAAAACTCACCACAACCTGGACTCAGGGGAAGCCACCACCTTCCCCCATATAATATTCTTTGCGCCTCTCCTTGGCATTTACATCCGAATGGCTTTTTGTCTCAAGATTCCCAAGGAAGAGTCCCGAAACTATTTCGATTTAGACTCTCGGGACTTTGCGAGGTCATAACTCTTTTTTCAGACCTTCGATTGGGATGAGATCTAGAACAAACTTGTAGCTTTCCTCAAGAGCTTTCCAACGATGTATCGCACTCTGCCTGCATGCACTGGGGTTGGGTTGATTCTCGACTTTTAGTGGTCGAAAGTCAAATTGCTAATTTGATTCCCGACCTTTCTTTTTGCCATCATGTGTTGTAGAAGTTGAAATGGCCCATGCAAGCCCATTTTCGACATCTTCACTTTCATAACTTTCCAATGATATAAAGAACACCCCAATGCGAGGTGCTTTGACCCCTGCAATTGAACTTTGAAGTTTCGGGAATCTCGAAGGACTCCCAAGTCCCCATTTCAGGAGTGTGAGTTTCATCCTCACACTCTGTCAAAGTAGGGTTGCGATAAATGATTATTTGTTTAGTTTCATTAGACTCATGATGTTTTGAACATGTCACTACTAGACACAATGTTTACCTTGTAATTATCATGTTTTTAAAAAAACATGTGCCACAAGAAGCTTGCAACATTTTTGTGCAAGTAGCAAGTTGCCATCATTAAAACAAATGAGAAATAAATTACATCAACACTAGGAAACGTCAAAAGCCTAAGCAACTTTATATGTTCACCACTATTGTTTCAAGGCAATGAAGGAAACCAAAACTTTAGAGTTCACGAATTGAGAGAAACTAAACAACATAGATTAAGCAAAGCTATTACCATGATGATGGTGGCATTCGGATAAGAGGGCATTAACATTTCCTTGCCAATGAGCCATGTGATTGTCACTTTCAAACTATTTCAAAATTCAATTAACCACACCAAAAAACTACACCCCATGAGAAAATTTCTATTAGTAGCCTCCATCATAAATCCTTCCTACAAATTACTGAGGTTTGATTCACCTTTAAAGATTTTGGGCAAACATAAAACCTATTATTACATTATTTAGGAATCAGTTTTATAAAGGGACATACATTGAAAAAAATACAAACCTTTAAACTTTCAAGTAACCAAAACCAATTTGTTAAAAATTATGCAAAGGAATGGGAGTTTATAATATACATTCTTGAAGGGATTCAAACTAATCATCATAACCTTAACACCAACACCAACACCCTCAATGTTTGAGCTAGGGGATAACCAATCTAAATAGTCAAAACAAACATCTACTACTGTGAGGATTGAAAGTGGCTAGAAGCTAGATGGTTAGTCAATTGAGAGGTAAAGATATGCAAGTCCATTACAAAGTAAGTTGTAGCAAACACCCTTGACCACCTTGCCCTTGTCATTGGTTTAAACAAGTCTCTTCACACACAAGGACACCTACCCACCAAACATTATTCACATAAGTAAACATTATCCAATGTTCAAAATAAATAAGAACACCTCCACAACACACCTGCCCACTAAACATTGTTCACATCATTGAACATTATCCAATGTTTAAAATAAATAAGAGCACCTCCATGACACACTTGTTGAAAATTAATGCTTAACAACCTAAGAAAACCTAAAAAAATTTCAACTGCAATTCCACAAGTCACCTACTCACAACTAGGGACATTTGTCGCAACCCCACTTTGGCCAAGTGTGGGGGTGAAGCCCAACACTTGGAAAAGTGGGTGGTTTGGAGTCTTCCGGGACTCCCAAATGTTCAAAGCTCAACAGCAAGGACCAAAACACCTCGCATTGGGCTGTTCTTAGTGTCATTGGAAAGGTCTTGAAACGTAAATATCGAAAATGGCCTCGCATTGGCAACTCTGACATCTACAGCCCAAGTTATGGACAAAAGAAGGGCCGGGAGTCAAACTGGCAGTTTGACCCCCGACCACTAAAAGTCGGCAATCGACCTCTTCCCAACGTCTCCTTGAGGAGTGCGACACGGCGTTGGAAAGCTCTCGACGAGAGATATAACATTGATTCAAGACTCGTCCCGATCCGAGTTCAAGGCGAGGAGCTATGGCCGTTCAAAGTTCCGAGAATCCAACCGGGACATTTTCGGGACTCCATTTCAGGAGTCCCAACAAAATGTGCCATTCGGATGTAGCCTCCGCGACCAGCCGCAGAGAATACTATATGGGGGAAGGTGGTGGCTTCCCCCAAGTCCGGGCCATGGTGAGTCTTGTGTGTCCAAGTGCCCGTGGCAAGTCCCAACACCCAAGGGTGTCCCGAATGCTAAACTAACCCGATTTGGTTGGTTTTTGGATGCAGATTCACACGAGCTAAGCTA
>Ga0116229_10001210_pt1 | contig 39707 bp, 29 predicted proteins | sample S1TSphgellanicum_3_FD_87313 | JGI IMG/M metagenome (GOLD analysis project Ga0116229, IMG submission 87313) | Host-associated microbial communities from peat moss isolated from Minnesota, USA - S1T2_Fc - Sphagnum magellanicum MG | ecosystem: Host-associated > Plants > Peat moss > Unclassified...
GCTTAGTTTGACAATAAGGATTAGTTTCGCTTTGAGGTAGTTCAGATTCTGTGACATTATTGGTATAGTTAAACCCATAAACTAGTACACTAGAAAGATGGACAAAAGTTTTCACCTGAGCTGATTTAGCTGATTTAGCCAGGTTGAGAGTTCCATTCACATTAATTTCCCGAAACTGTTTGATATCACCCGATTCTTCAGCTAGTTGAGCAGTGTGTAAGACAATATCAACTCCCTGACAGGCTGTTTGAGCAATTTTTGCATCTGTAATTTGACCGACAAAAATATCAACACCGAGATTTTTAGCTTTTTGATCTTGTGGCTGAGAACTTTGTAGTCCCCTGACTCGCATTCCTTGAGAAACAGCCAATTCAGCTGCACGCCAGCCAATAAATTCGTCGGTTCCAGTGATCAGAATGGTTTGATTTTTGAGACTCATAAAAAAACTTCCTTGACAAATTTATACTTTCTCTGAATTTCTCTGGCTTTTGGCGCACCCCATATTGATCTCTAGGAGGAAATATATAACCTCAAGACAGAAGTAATATCTACTTTTAGGCATAAATTGGGGACAAAATTCTAGAAAATTTCGGCTGGGTCGGCGGAACGTAGTTTATTGATTGCTAATGCTCCAGATGAGACACAAATTAAGACCGTAGAGGTGAGAACTAACAGAGCATTATTGGTATTCATGATGATCGGTAATTTTGTGGATTGCATAGCGTAATCGTAGATGAGGAAAGATGTTAAAAATCCTGGGATATAACCAGCGATCGCCAAGATCACCGCCTGTTGAAAAACCACATTCAACAGATAGAAATTACCATAACCAATGGCTTTTAAAGTGGCGTAAGCAATGAACTGGGTAGCAATATTGCTGTAAAGTATTTGATAAACAATGACTATACCCACAATAGAAGCCATAGTCAGCATAAGATTGAGGATAAAACCAATCGGTGTTCTCTCAGCCCAATATTTTTTCTCGATATCAATGAATTGTTGTCGAGTAAATATTTCTACATCGTGTGGTAAATTAGCTTGCAAATTGGCTAAAATCGGTTTGGGATTAACACCAGGTTTCAAACTGATGATTCCTATATCTATATTTTCTGATTGACGAGTTCCCGAACTAATTCTCAAGAAAGTAGAGTCACTCACAATCAAATTCCCGTCTACACCAAAGGATGGACCTAAGCTAAATAAACCGCCAACTCTCACTCTATAACCTTTTGGAGCGTCAAAGCCAGAGATTTCAAGTGGTTCTTGGGTGTTTCCTTGGGAGAAATTTTGGGCGATCGGACCAAACTCCAAACGGGAGTCTCTATCAAACAATATCACATCTGGAATTTTTAGTTTATCCAAATTTTGCTCAACCTCAGGGATATTCATGACTGGTTTTCCTGGGTCAAATCCAATGACATATATAGAATACTTCTCACCAGTCACAGGATTCTTTAATTTAGCAAATTGCAAATACATTGGTGCTACTGACTCTACACCATCAAAACCTAAAGTCTGATATAAGCTAGTGCGAGGAAAACTTTGAGTTGAGGTCAAAGATTTATACTGACTACTGACTAAGAATAAATCCCCTTTAAGTTTCTGATGTACTGCTGTAGCGCTAGAGTAAAGCGCATCTTGGAAACCAAGTTGGATAAACATCAATAGCACAATAAAAGCAATCCCGGCTACAGCTACAATAAATCGAAATTTCTGTTGGATTAGCTGTAGCCATGCTAGAGGTATTTTAATATGCATTTTATTTTTTTTGCTATAGATTGCAAAGAGAAATTTGGGACAGATTAAATCTGAATAGCTACATCTACCTGTAAGTTAGTTAAACGAGATACTTTCTCACTATCAGCAGGACTATCAATCATGATTTTTACTTCAACTATTTTCTGGTCTGTATCTGCATCAGGATTAGTACTAAAAATACTTTGTTTGCTAATTTGCCAACCTACTTCCCGTACAGTTCCCTGAATTTTTCCTGGAAAACTTCCACTAGTAATAAACGCTTTTTGTCCCAGATGGACTTTTTGAATATCTGTTTGATAGACTTCTGCGATTACCATCATTTGAGATGTCTCACCAATTTCTGCGAAGCCTGATGTCGCAATTATTTCGCCACTTTTGGTATTGATTTTTAAAATTCTACCATTGATCGGGGATATAATATAGCTTAAATCAAAATTTGCTTTTGCTTGTTTAATACCAGTTTCAGCACTTTTGACTTGAGCTATGGCTAACTCCACGTCTTCAGGACGCACTTCTTTAATACTATTAAGTTTAGATTTCGACTCTTTGATCTGGTTGCTTAAAGTATCTTGAGTTTGTTTAAGAGTCGCTTTCGCTTCCGCTAATTGTTGTTGTGTTGTTTTGAGTTGTAGAGTTTTACTGTCTGCGACAGAAGCTGAAACTGCGCCTTCTTTGAGTAACTGTTGATAGCGTTTGTTTTCAGTATCAGCATTCTCGACAGCAGCTTGAATGCGTTTGATAGTTGCTTCTTGGGTAATCACCGTTCCGGTTAATTGGGACTTTAAACCAGTAAAGTTAGCTTTTTGAGCATTGATATCTCCCCATTTAGCTCCAGCTTTTACTTGCGCTAATTGAGTTTTAGCAATTAAAAGTTTATCGAAAGCTTGTTGTAAAGCAGTTTTAGTCACTTGATAGTTTTCTAGATAAGCTAGTATTTGTCCAGCTTTAACTTCATCTCCTTCTTTGATAAAGAGTTTTTCTACTCGCACACCATTGATGGAATTAGGCGCAGATAAATAAGTAATTTTACCTGCGGGTTGAATTTTTCCTAAAGCAGTTACAGCCAATTTGACAGGAGCAATTTTTGCTGATTTTATGGGAATAGATACATTTTCAGATTCTTCTTTTGAACGATGGAATTTAGGTAAAGACACTAACGCAATAGCTAAAGTAGCTAAAGTAATTGATGCTGCAAAAATCATTCGCCATTTTTGAGGAGCATTTTTAAATAACCGGCTTTCTTTATGCACTGTCATGTTTTCATTCCTATTATTAATGTCAACTATGATCCTCTTATCTGATGGTAAAAGCCTATAGTAGAATTAAGCATACATCCATATTTCCTATAATTAATCATCTGTTGTTATCGGAGTTGTGTAGTACAAGACATTCTGATCAATTTAATGAAGATTGTGTCAAGAAAAGGAAACAGGGAACAGGGAATAGGGAACAGGGGGTAAAGTCTTTTTGACTTATTTGATGGAACCATTATATTTGGGAAATTAGCCAAAATTAGCTATTTATATTTTTGACCATTTATGCTAGCCTTTTGATTAATTCATCCCATAGCTAAATTTTAATGATATCCTTTAAGCATTTTTTGCCAAAAACGAACCTGAGATTCAATCTAGTATTTTTCTGTAGCAATTTTAGCAGCTTTCACAATTTGGATATTCTAAAATAAGTTATCCTACACACTAAATTAGCATATGTTACTGTAGGATACAATCACCCAAAATCACCAAATAATTTGCTAGTCAAAAATATAGTTTCAGGGTTACAAACTATCATTAATGTTCTCTTAATAGCAGATAGGATCACTAAATGTTAGTCAGAATTAGGAAATAAAGAATTAGATTGTAGCTACGCGATTCTCAGTAGTCAAGATTAATCTATGTCATATGTCTGTTTATTCAATTGATGCTGCGATATCAGAGCTTTCAGACCAGATAGATCGCTGTGAACAAGCTTTGATTAAGTTTATAGAGGAAAAGAAAATGAAGTCACAAGCCACATTGTCCAACCAAAAAATTAATAGACAATTACAGCAAAATCCCATAGCGATTGTTGGTATGGCTTCGCTGTTTCCCCAAGCAAGGACATTACAACAATATTGGGGAAATATTATCAACAAGGTTGATTGTATTACCGATGTTCCTGAAACTCATTGGAGCATCAAAGATTACTATGACCCTAATCCCAGAACACCGGAAGATAAAACTTACTGTAAAAGAGGTGGTTTTATTCCTGAAGTGGATTTTAATCCGATGGAATTTGGTATTCCTCCCAGTATTCTAGAAGTTACTGACGTATCACAGCTATTGAGCTTAGTTGTAGCGAAGGAAGCAATGGAAGACGCTGGTTATGGTGAATCCCGGAATTTCAATCGCGAGAAAGTGGGAGTTATTCTGGGTGTCGCAATGGCGAAGCAGTTAGCTACGCCATTATCTGCTAGACTAGAGTATCCGGTTTGGGAAAAAGTCCTCAAAAGCAGTGGTTTATCTGATGACGATACTCAGAAAATCATTGAAAAAATCAAGAGTGCTTATATTAATTGGGATGAAAACGCCTTTCCGGGAATGTTGGCGAATGTGGTAGCGGGAAGAATCGCTAATCGACTCAATTTTGGCGGGACTAACTGTGTAGTTGATGCTGCTTGTGCTAGTTCCTTTGGCGCTTTGAAAATGGCGATTAGTGAACTTGTGGAATATCGTAGTGATATAATGCTGACTGGTGGTGTAGATACAGATAACACGATCATGGCTTATGTTTCCTTCAGCAAAACACCTGCAGTTTCACCAAGTGAAAATGTCAAACCTTTTGATGCGAAATCTGATGGTATGATGTTAGGTGAAGGGATTGGGATGATTGTTCTCAAGCGTTTGGAAGACGCGGAAGCTGACCAGGACAAAATCTACGCAGTGATTAAGGGAATTGGAACTTCCAGCGATGGACGCTATAAGAGTATTTATGCTCCGCGCAAAGAGGGACAAGTAAAAGCTTTAGAAAGAGCTTATGATGATGCGGGATTTTCTCCCGCGACTGTGGGATTAATGGAAGCTCATGGTACGGGAACAATGGCTGGAGATCCAACAGAGTTTGGATCTTTACGAGATTTCTTCGCTCAACATGATTCCCAATTACAGCACATTGCTTTGGGTAGCGTAAAATCGCAAATCGGACATACTAAAGCAGCAGCAGGAGCAGCTAGTCTGATTAAAACCGCTTTGGCTCTACATCATAAGGTGCTACCACCCACAATTAACATTACTGAACCAAATCCCAAATTAAATATTGAAAATTCGGCATTTTATCTCAACACAGAAACTCGACCTTGGGTAAAAGCGGAAGGAGAATCACCAAGACGGGCTGGTGTTAGTTCCTTTGGTTTTGGCGGAACTAATTACCATGTGGTTTTAGAGGAATACGCAGCAGAACAAGAAAAATCTTATCGTCTCCATTCTACACCAAGCGAATTGTTATTCTTTGCCAATTCGCCATCTGAGTTGTTGACTCAGTTGACGGAAACTTTGAATAAATTACAAGCTGATGGTGGAGCAAGACATTATGCGCAGTTAATCATAGATGCTCAATCCTTGGTTATCCCGGAATTTGCGGCGCGGTTAGGTTTTGTCGCTGATAATCTGGTGGAAGCATGTAAATTGCTGCAAATTAGTCTTGATTTACTCAAATCTAAACCGTCAGTTACTTCTTGGGAACTTCCTCAAGGTGTTTATTACCGTGCTACGGGAATCAACTTGGACCAAAAGGTTGTGGCGCTATTCCCCGGTCAAGGTTCTCAATATCTGGAGATGGGTCGGGAAGTAACGATGAATTTCCCGGTCATCGGTGATCTGTATGGACGGATGGATCGTTTATTTATTCAAGATAATTTACAACCAGTTTCCCAAGTTGTTTTTCCCCGTCCTGTTTTTGATGATGAGGAAAAAACTGCTCAAACTGCTGCTTTACAAAGGACGGAATATGCTCAACCTGCTATAGGTGTATTTAGTGCGGGACTATATGCGATTTTGCAACAGGCTGGATTTAAGCCAGATTTCGCTGCTGGTCACAGTTTTGGCGAGTTGACAGCTTTGTGGGTAGCTGGTGTTTTCAGCGATGACGATTACTTGTTTCTGGTGAAGTCCAGAGGTCAAGCAATGGCTGCGCCTAAAGATCCCGACCATGATGCTGGTGCGATGTTGGCTGTGAGGGAAGATGAGAATAAAATTGAATTAGTTTTGAGGCGTTTCCCCCAAATCAAAATTGCTAACTTTAATTCTCCTACCCAATCTGTTCTGGCTGGTCCTACGGCTGAGATTGATCGGATTAAGCAAACGTTCCAAGAATTGGGTTATAAGACAACTCTTTTACCTGTATCTGCTGCTTTCCACACACCGCTGATTGCTTTCGCTCAAAAATCATTTGCGATCGCCACTAAATCCATCACTTTACAACCCCCCAAAATTCCAGTTTTCAGCAACGTCACGGCTATTCACTATCCTCAAGATCCGCAGGGGATCCAGAAAATTCTGGAAAGTCATATCGCCAATTCTGTGCTATTCAAGCAAGAAATTGAAAATATCTACGCATCCGGCGGTTATTGCTTCGTGGAATTTGGGCCAAAACGCATTCTCAGCAACTTGGTCAACGAAATTTTAGGCGATCGCCCCCACATTTGTCTAGCACTCAACCCCAGTCCCCAAAAGAATAGCGATCGCTCCTTACGGGAAGCAGTCGTCCAATTGCGTGTAATTGGAATGAATCTCACCAATATCGACCCTTACAAACTTCCCGTAACCTTACCCCCATCCGATGGGAAAAAAGCTCTGTCTGTGAAACTAAATGGGATAAACTACGTTTCCGAAAAAACCAGAAACGCCTTTACCGAAGCTTTAGAAAACGGACATCAAGTAGAGCTAACACCTCCCATCCATCTGAACAACGGACATAACGGACATCAAAAAATAACTGTGATCGAACCCCAACCAGAATCCCTTGTACAGCATCCTGGAGAAAAGATGCAAACTACACCAGATCAACCCATTAATTACCACCAAGCCCTGACAAGTCTAGAACATCTCCTGAAGCAGTTCCAGCAAAATCAAAGTGAAAATTTACAAGTTCACGCAACTTACCTAAATCACCAAATAGAGTACGCGAGAACATTTTTCCAACTAATGCAACAGCAAAATGCTTTATTTACCCAAAGTCAATCTGTCGCTGAAGCTGGAAAAATCAAAGCAGTCGTCATGGAAAGTTTGGAGCGGAGCATGTTACAGTTTCATGCTCAACAAGGTGAAACCCTCCGCATCCACCAACAGTATATGGGGGAACAGATTGAGTACACCAAGAGTTTTTTCCGACTGATTGAGCAAGAGTACTCCCAACTGATTTCAGGTAAAATTAGCTCTCCTCAGGTAACACCAACTCCCCAAATAGACGATTTACCCATTAGGGAATTACAGGATTTCATTCCAGTCACAGCATCAACTTTACTAGAACCAACACCTGTCAAACCAGAACCAATAATCAATATTAGCTCATCTGTTCCAGAAGTAATTACTCCTATTACTCCTATTACTCCAGTCGAACCTCAAATTGTGGAACCAGTTGTGGAGCCAATAGCTGAGATTCAGACTGACATGGATATTAATCAAATCAGTCAAAACCTGTTATCCATTACCAGCGAGAAAACTGGTTATCCCATCGAAATGCTGGAATTAGATATGGATATGGAAGCAGATCTGGGAATCGATTCCATCAAACGGGTAGAAATTCTAGGAGCATTACAAGATTTATATCCCAACTTACCCAAACCCAACTTGGAGGAAATTTCTGAGAAACGCACTATTGGTCAAGTTGTGGATTATCTTCAATCCCAAGTTTCCACCAAACCATCAGTCAGAATTCCTAATCCTCAAGTTTCACAAGTAATTCCAGTAATTCCAGAAGTTCCACCAACTCCCCCAGCTTCTAGCGAACCCATCACCCCACCATCCATTCCTACCAATACAGAATACGCTGATTTAGCTCAAACCCTCTTAAATATCACCAGCGAGAAAACTGGTTATCCGGTAGAAATGCTAGAATTAGATATGGACATGGAAGCGGATTTAGGGATTGATTCGATTAAACGAGTCGAAATTTTGGGAGCAATGCAAGACTCATACCCCAATCTACCCAAACCGAATGTGGAAGAATTAGGCGATTTGCGCACGATTGGTCAAATAGTTAATTATCTCCAGCAGCTGGTAGGAGGTGAAAAAAAAAAGTCCCAGTTTAGCTCCCCAACCAGTACAACGTCTGTAGAACCAGAGGTAAAGCAGTGGTTTTCCTATCCACAAATAGTGGAAACCCATCTTTCTCGACTTCCGGTTAAACTGAAAACTCTCCCACGACCAGATTTTTGGGAAACCAAATTACCAGAGGGACACATTGGCTTAATCACTGATGATGGTTCCCTCACTACCACTAAATTAGCTCATGCTCTCATCGCTCAAGGTTGGAAAGTTGTAGTTCTGAGTTTTCCCCAATCAATAGTTCCCGAACAACTACCTTTACCTGTTGGCGTTATTCGTGTCACTCTCTCCAACTTAACCGAACCACATCTCCAACTGTTATTACAGAGTATTATTACTCAATATGGACCAATTGGTGCTTTCATTCATCTCCATCCTAAATTTACTCCTGAGCCAAAAGGTGGTATTCCTTATTTAGAAACGGAAAAGGCGATTGTTAAACAAGTCTTTTTAATGGCGAAATATCTGAAAGCGTCTTTAACCGCATCTGCTAATCTAGAAGGACGGACTATTTTCTGTACGGTCGCACATTTGGATGGTGCTTTTGGTCTAGGACATACAGAAAACTTTGGGGTAATTGGTGCTGGTTTATTTGGATTGACTAAAAGCTTAAGATGGGAATGGTCAAAGGTATTTTTCCGCGCTATTGACCTGAATCCTCAGTTAGACCCCCATCAATCAGCAGAATATATCGTCGCTGAGTTATATGACTCTAATAGAGCGATCGCTGAGGTTGGTTATGGCTCTCAAGGACGGGTGACACTCGTTGCTTAGATTCGTAGTTGCACTTTAGTGCTCAGGAAAAATTAAGATTGTGCTGAAGCGCAACTACGGATTTTGATTTTCTTTGTATTGACTTTGTTTCTCTGCGAGGATTTATGACAGTAATAGACCAAATTAATCCCTCATCTGTTTTCGTGGTCAGTGGTGGAGCTAAAGGAATTACGGCTGAATGTACGATTAAATTAGCGCAACAGCTACCAATTAAGTTTATTCTGTTAGGACGTTCTGAATTATTAGCGACTGAACCGGAATTTGCTCAAGATTGTTGGGAAGAACCTGCGCTAAAAAAGCGCATTATGCAAAATTTGCTCTCTCAGGGTGAAAAACCAACTCCCATTATTGTCCAGAAGATATTTAATCAAATTCAATCTAGTCGAGAAATTAAAAAAAATCTCGCAGCAATTACAGCAACAGGGGCGATCGTAGAGTATGTGAGTGTGGATGTAACTGACACAGTAGCACTTTCTGAAAAACTCAGTGCGATCGCTCGTAGATTAGGCGCGATTACCGGAATCATTCATGGCGCGGGGAATCTAGCTGATAAATTAATTGAGAAAAAAACTGAACAGGATTTTGAGAAAGTCTACACTGCGAAAGTTAAAGGTTTAGAAAATTTACTTTCTTGTATTCATCCTGCTGATTTACAGCATATAGTCCTATTTTCTTCCGTGAGTGGGTTTTATGGAAATATCGGTCAGAGCGATTATGCGATCGCCAACGAAATCCTGAACAAATCAGCCCATCTGATGAAACAATACTATCCCCAAGCCCATATAGTAGCGATCGGTTGGGGAGGTTGGGATAGCGGAATGGTCACACCAGAACTCAAAAAAGCTTTTGCGGAAAGAGGAATCGAGACCATCCCCATAGATGTAGGAACACAAATGCTAGTCAACGAACTACATCCTATATATAAAGATGACACCCAAGTAATCATTGGACAACCAATGACATTACCTGCTCCACCTGTAGACACCCAACTTAAAACCTATCGGATACATCGGCGCATCGTATTATCAGAAAATCCCTTTTTACTCGATCATGTAATTTCCGGTTCACCAGTTTTACCCGCAACTTGTGCTAAATCATGGATGGTTCATGCTTGTGAGGAAGTTTATCCAGGATATCGATATTTCAGTTGTCGAGATTTTCGCGTACTCAAAGGAATTACCTTTAATGGAAATCCCGCAAATGAGTATATTCTAGAATTGCAAGAAATGGAGAAAAGTAGTGGCGAATTTATTGAGTTTCAAACCACAATTCTCAGCAAGACACCGGAAGGAAAAACCCATTATCATTTCCGCGCCACTATTAAAATAGTGCTGAATCTACCAGCAGCACCTTTCTATGAAGCTATAGACTTAACAGAAGATAACATCATTACCACCAGAGGTAAAAACTTTTATCAACAAGATGAACTCTCCCTATTTCATGGACCATCTTTCCAAGAAATCGTCAGAGTGATCAATATTAAACCAGAGAAAATTACCGCAGAGTGCTGTTGGGACAAAATTCCTGACCAACAACAAGGACAATTTCCGGTAAAATGGCATAATCCTTATGCTATTGACTTGAGTACTCAAACTTTGTGGGTCTGGTTAACTCATTTTCATCAAGAAATTTGTCTACCAGGACAATTAACCAACTGTTCGCAATTCTTAGCTACTCCCTGTAACACACCGTTTTATGTTTCCTGTGAAATCAAAGGTAAAACAGATACTGGAGTTACAGCTGATTTCATCCTCCATGACCAAAAGGGAAAAGTATATTCACTCCTCCTTGGAGCCAAAGCAGTAGTTTGTCCACAACAACTATTCAAACGTAACTAATTTGTCCGTAGTTGCGCTAAAGCGCAATATCCTTTGGGGAACAGCGTAAATCCTAAATAACCCCAACTAGGATCTCAAAAGTGGAAAAAATCGCAATCATTGGTTTATCCTGCTTATTTCCAGATGCGCATAATCCTGAAAAATTTTGGCAAAATCTCACCAATGAAAGAGAAGCAACCGCACCAATTTCTGTAGCAGAATTAGGGATAGACCCCGAAATATTCTATGATGCGCAGAAAGGAAAACCAGAAAAATTCTACTTCCTCAAAGGCGGGTTCATTCGCGACTTTGAATTTGATGCGAGTGAGTATAACTTACCCACAGCCTTAGTTCAAAGTCTAGATGATAGCTTTAAATGGACACTTTATGCAGCTAAACAGGCAATAATTCATAGTGGTTATTGGGGAAATCCCTCTGCTTTAGCCAAATGTGGTTTAATTTTAGGTACTCTAGCCTTACCTACCAAATCTTCCAATCAACTGTTTGCGCCCATTTATCAGCAAACCATCGAAACCGCTATTGGAGAACTTTTACAAAATCAAGATTTTCGGTTAGCGGGTGGAGTAACTTCCCCCAAGGTGTCTCCTTATAATGCGATGGTTACTGGCTTACCTTCAGCAATTATCTCTCAAGCGTTTTCTTTGTCTGGAATTCATTCTTGTATCGACGCTGCTTGTTCCTCATCTTTCTATGCGATTAAGTTAGCTTCCCATTATTTGTGGTCTGGTAAAGCTGACTTGATGTTAGCTGGTGCGATTAGCTGTGCTGACCCCCTATTTTTGAGAATGTTGTTTTCGGGAATTCAAGGTTATCCCGAAAATGGAATCAGTCGTCCTTTAGATAAAACATCGCGGGGGTTAATTACTTCTGAAGGGATTGGACTGGTGATGTTGAAGCGTTACAGTGATGCGGTGAGAGATGGCGATCGCATTCTCGCATCTATTTGTGGTAACGGACTCTCTAATGATGGAAAAGGTAAACATTTCCTCAGTCCCAGTGCTCCCGGACAGGTTCGCGCTTACGAAAGAGCTTACACAGAAGCCAATTTAAACCCACAAGTAATTGATTATCTAGAATGTCATGGGACTGGTACTCTACTAGGAGACACCACCGAATATAATTCCGTCGAAAGTTATTTTAGCCAATATCGAGCAAAACCTTGGTTGGGTTCTGTCAAATCCAATGTTGGTCATTTACTTGTTGCATCTGGGATGGTGGGAATTACGAAAGTAATTTATAGTATGTCCCACGGGATGATTCCAGCCACAATTGGTGTGACTCAACCTGTAGGAGTGGACGATCAAGTTATTTCTCCCGCAAAAATCGTCACTCACTCTACACCATGGACAAAATCGGGGGTGAAATACGCAGGATTAAGCGCTTTTGGTTTTGGTGGAACAAATTCTCATCTGATTTTAGAGCAGGGGAAGTAAGCAAATGAGCCAGACACAAGATAACGCAGTTAAAGTAGCTATTGTCGGAATGGATGCTTTTTTTGGTGGATGTAACGGTTTGGATGCTTTTGAAAATAGCGTTTACGACAATAAACAGCATTTTATTCCCCTACCGGAAAATAGATGGTATGGTATCGACAAGCAAACGGAGCTTTTACAAGAGTACGGTTTAACTACGGGAAAAGCGCCGGAAGGAGCATATATTCAAGATTTTGAGATTGATGCTCTAGCTTATAAAGTTCCACCAAATGAAATTGACAAACTTAATCCCCAGCAATTATTAATGCTGAAAGTGGCTGACCGAGCTTTAAAAGATGCTAAAGTAGCGCCAAATGGTAATGTCGCAGTGATTATTGCTGCGGATACAGAATTATCCGTTCATCAACTCCCACAACGCTGGAACTTATCTTGGCAAATTAAAGACGGTTTAAATACAGCAGAAATCACTTTACCGCCAGAATTGATTTCCCAATTAGAGACAATTGGGAAAAATAGCGTTCACCAACAAGTGGATACGGGAGAATTTCTGAGTTACGTCGCCAACATTATGGCGAGTCGCATTTCTTCTTTATGGAATTTCTCTGGACCTGCTTTCGCTCTCGGTGGTGTGGAAACTGCTACTTTCAAAGCTTTGGAATTAGCAGAGATGTTACTTGTAACTGGAGAAGTTGATGCGGTAGTTGTTGGTGCTGTTGATTTATCCGGTGGTCTAGAAAGTGTTTTGTTACATGCTCAGTTAGCGGAAATTAATCGTGGTGTCCATACCTTGAGTTTTGACCAAAAAGCCAATGGTTGGCTGGTGGGTGAAGGAGCAGGTGCGGTTGTGTTAAAGCGATATGACACCGCATTACAAGATGGCGATCGCATCTATTCGATAATTGATGGGATTTCCCTTGGTCAATCTCCCTCTTTTGCGATCGACAGCCATACAATCGCTCAAGTTTCTCAAAAAACCCGCCAAATTGCAGGAGTCTCAAATTCCGACATTCAATATTTGGAAGTTTGTGGAAGTGGAATTCCCGATCAAGATGAAGCTGAGATTAACGGAATACTCCAAGCTTATCCTCCAGGAAGCGATCGCTTATATTGCGCCATTGGTAGCGTTAAAGCAAATATTGGTCATACTTATGTCGCTTCTGGAATGGCGAGTTTGATTAAAACGGCTCTTTGTCTTTACCATAAATATATCCCTGGTGTTCCTAATTGGTCGGGAGTCAAGACACCCCAAGTCTGGTCAGATAGTCCTTTTTATGTTTCTAATGAGTCCCGACCTTGGTTTTCTCCCAAAAATGGCAAACAGAGAATGTTGGCTATTAATAGTATTGGTTGTGATGGAAGTTTTGCTCATGTGATTTTATCTGAGCTTGTCCATCAACCAACAGCGCGACTAGAGGTAAATCATCGTTATTTACAGGAAAGACCTTTTTATCTGTTTCCGATCACTGGGGATAATACTACAGAAATTTTATCAAATCTGGAAAGTCTCCAACAGGCGATCACCAATGTTGACTCCTTAACTGGTTCCCTCAAACAGATCGCCACTCAAACCTGCTTAAAATTTCAACAACACTCCACATCTAAATACGCTGCTGCTATTTGCGGACGGAATCAACAGGAATTACTCAAAGAAATTGAGTCTACCAAAAAAGGTGTGACTATCGCTCAAACAAGTGGGAAAGATTGGGTAACTCCTATGGGAAGTTACTTTACTCCTCAACCATTGGGTCAAGATGGCGCGATCGCTTACATTTATCCAGCAGCAGTTAATTCTTATGTGGGAATAGGCCGTACATTATTCCGCTTATTCCCGAAAGCATTTGATGATGTAATTATCAGAAGTCTCTATCAACGCGCTGCTGATGTGGAATTATTAGTTTTTCCCCGTAGCTTGAGTAAATTGACTGTACGAGAATTGGAGGGTTTAGAAAAGAAATTACTCCATGACTCCCTCGCCATGTTTGAAGCGGAAGTCTTGTTTACCAGATTAATCACAACGATCATCAACCATGATTTCCAAGTTAAACCCAAATATGTTTTTGGTTATAGCTTGGGTGAAACTAGTATGATGGTAGCTCAAGGGGTTTGGAGTAATTTCTATCAAGTTAGTAACACCTTCAACTCATCTGCTTTGTTCGGCGATCGCCTATCAGGACCGAAAAATGCTGTCCGGGAATATTGGGGAATAAAAGAAACCGCAGCAATTCCCGATGACCAGTTATGGAGTAACTACGTACTCATGGCTAGTCCTGAACAAGTCAGAAAATGCTTAATTGGCGAAAACCATGTTTATCTCACCCAAATTAACACACCAGAAGAAGTCTTAATTGCGGGAGAGCCATCTGTTTGCGAACGAGTGATCAAGAAATTAGGCTGTAATGCTTTCCCAGCACCTTTCGATCACGTCATCCATTGTCCACCAATGCAATCAGAGTACCAAGAACTGGCTAAACTCTACACTATCCCATCACGGACAATTCCTCAGATTACTTTCTATTCCTCATCAGAATATCAACCAATTCCGATCAACTCCCAAGCCATAGCGCATCACATTGGCAAAGGATTATCTCAAGAATTGGATTTTCCCCGTTTAGTCAATCGAGTTTATGATGATGGAGCCAGGATTTTCATTGAAGCTGGTCCCGGTGGTGTTTGCTCTAGATGGATAGATAAGACTCTCGGTAATCAACCACATTTGACAGTCTCCCTCAACCGTCGTGGAATTGATGACCACACTTCCCTAGTTAGAGCTTTAGCCAAATTGCTCAGTCATCGAGTCAAATTAGATTTATCCCCACTTTACGATCTATCTTCTCCAACGTCAACTCCTACAAAGAGTCATTCAGCGACTTTGAAGAAAATTCAATTGGGTGGTCGTTCCATGACTGCTGGGATTTTGACTGAAGAAAATCAAAAGCTGTTTAAAAGTAGTATGGCGCAAAAACAGCAGCAAGTCACTCCTAATTACGGAAAGCGGAAAATCATTAACTCCCTCAACCCATCCGACAAAATTACTTTGAGGGAAGTTTCGATTCAACCCATGATTAATATCATGGATAACCGTTTGAATTTACAGGAGGAATTAAAATCCTCTGAGTTAACTAATATTTCTAGTTCCACTGATCAAACAATTTTTACTCAGCCTGTGAATCCTCTAGAATCTAGTAACATATCTAGCCTAAATGACTGGAAAATTCCTCAGTATATAAAGCTGAGTGATAATAACTCTAAATTGACAAAAACACATACTGAATTTTTGCAATCTAGACAAGACTTTAGTAAACAGATGAGCGAGATTATTCAATTACAGTTGACCTGCGCTGAAAATCTGCTCAAGGAAGAAAAGTAGGTTTGTAATTCTGCTCGATTCGCAAGAAGATTGTGAATCGAGCGCAACTAGAAACGAGGTACAAGATTTTATCAGAAAACCTTACGTTAAAACAATCTTACCCCCTGTTCCCCGTTAGAAAGTTCCCTCCCCTAAAGGATAGGTATTGTGACAACTGTAGATGCGGTATTGAATAAGCAAGATAATGGATTGGAATTTCCACCTTTGTCCAATCACGAAAAGCAAATTTGGCAAGGTTCTTTAAATTGTGTGGCTTTTGAACCAGCAGCAATTAAAGAAAAGCTCTTAGTTATAGATAAACCTTGTTATGTGATTAGAATTGGGAATAAAATAGGTGTCACCCATGATGGTTATTTGGCTCATAGTGAACGGATTTTAACAGGACAAGCGGAATTGTTGATTTCAGTTCCACCAGTCAGTCTAGAACAATTTGGCGATCGCAGTTTTTTAACTAATTACGGTGTTAAATACGCCTATTACACTGGAGCTATGGCTGGTGGAATCGCCTCAGAAGAAATGGTGATCGCCTTAGGAAAAGCACAAATACTCAGTTCATTTGGAGCAGGTGGTTTAAGTCCAGATCGCTTAGAAACAGCAATTAATCGTATTCAACAAGCTTTACCTTACGGTCCCTACGCATTCAACTTAATCCACAGTCCTAACGACGCTGCGATTGAACGCCAAGCAGTAGAATTATATCTAAAATATCATGTGAGAGTAGTAGAAGCGTCGGCGTTTTTAGATTTAACCCCCAACATCGTTTATTATCGAGCTGCTGGTTTAAGTTTGAACCCGTCCCATAAAATTGAAATCGCCAATAAAGTAATTGCGAAAATTTCTCGTCGGGAAGTTGCGACCAAATTTTTACAACCAGCACCCATGAAAATCCTCCAAGAATTAGTTCAACAAGGACTAATCACGGAATTACAAGCAAAGCTGGCGCAGCAAGTACCAATGGCTGATGATATTACCGTTGAAGCTGACTCTGGTGGTCATACAGATAATCGTCCTTTGGTATGTTTACTTCCTTCCATTACTGCTTTGCGTAATGAAATTCAAGCTCAATATCACTATGCGACACCAGTAAGAGTGGGAGTAGCTGGCGGAATTGGCACGCCAGAATCAGCACTAGCCGGTTTAATCATGGGCGCAGCTTATATAGTCACTGGTTCCATCAATCAATCTTGTGTAGAATCTGGAGCTTCCCCACACACCAAAAAATTACTCGCTCAAGCTGAAATGTCCGATATGGCTATGGCTCCAGCAGCGGATATGTTTGAAATGGGAGTCAAAGTACAAGTACTCAAGCGGGGAACAATGTTTCCCATGCGATCGCAAAAACTTTATGAATTATATCGCGCCTATGATTCTATAGAAGATATACCTCCAGAAGAAAGGGGAAAATTAGAAAAGCAGGTTTTTCGCAAGAGTCTGGCTGAGATATGGGAAGGAACCGCTGCTTACTTATCCCAAAAAAATCCCGAAAAGTTGGGTAAAGCCATCAATAATCCCAAATTGAAAATGGCTGCTATTTTCCGTTGGTACTTAGGATTATCCTCTCGTTGGTCAAGTTCTGGGGAAATGGGTCGAGAGGTAGATTATCAAATTTGGTGTGGACCAGCTATGGGGAGTTTTAATGACTGGGTGCGTGGTTCTTACTTATCTGAACCAAGTAATCGCCATGTAGTTGATGTTGCTAACCAAATTATGCAGGGAACCGCATTTTTATATCGTATGCAAAATTTAAAAATGCAGGGATTGCAAATGTCTACTTTTTATAGCCAGTATCGACCAATCCCTTAGTGTGGCATTTTTTCTGATCAAATGCTGAGGCTAGGAAATTGATCCATGAATAAAATAGTTCCATCATGGGCGATAAATTTTTCTAGAACGCAGGCGACACATCTAAAAGCCCACAACTAATTGTTGTTGACAGTAAAACTGGTATTTACCATTTTAGGCAATTTCATGGCTAGAAATTGTCTTCAGGTGAAATATTTTCCTGATGTAGACTATTTCGTGACCCATTGGAGATGTATACATGATTTTAGACAAAACCCTTACTGCTGAACAGATTCAAGATTTTCTAGTCACTAATCTAGCTGAACTGCTGAAAATCAAAAAGACAGAAATTGATGTGAATGAAAATTTAGAAAATTATGGTTTGGATTCCTCTCAAGCCATGATGATCGTGAGTAAATTGGAGCAATTACTCAAATTTAAAGCCAATCCTGTACTACTTTGGCATTATCCTACCATTGCTTCCCTGGCTCAACGTTTAGCTGAAGAGGTTCCTGGAACAACTCAGGTAAAAGACGTTGAAGCTAAACCATCTAGTGCTGGAAATATCGCACCACCAGTACTGGATTTAGCCGCAGAAGCAGTACTAGACCCCACAATTCAACCACCAACTAAATCTGCTGTATTTGTCACTCAGCCCAAAAATATCTTCTTGACCGGAGGAACAGGTTATTTAGGCGCTTTTATCATCAAAGAGCTATTAGAAAAAACCCAAGCTACTGTCTATTGTTTAGTCCGAGCTGCTAATTTCGCAGAAGGTCAAACTAAATTACAAAAGAATTTCCAACAATATGCTCTTTGGGATGAAGCTGATAGTCCCCGCGTAATTCCAGTTATTGGCGATCTCTCACAGCCATATTTAGGAATCGCTCCTGAAGAATATCAAAATCTCGCAGCTAATATTGATCATATCTATCATAGTGGCGCTTCCCTGAATTACGTTTACCCCTATTCGGCGATGAAAGCAGCCAATGTCCTGGGAACTCAGGAAGTGTTGCGTTTGGCTTGTCAAACTAAGGTCAAGCCTGTACACTATGTTTCTAGCGTCGCTGTTTTTGAATCAGCTGCTTATAGAGGTAAGTTGGTCCAAGAGCAAGATGAGTTTAATGATTGGTCTGGTATTTTTCTCGGTTATTCTCAAACCAAGTGGGTCGCTGAGAAGTTGGTCAAAATTGCAGGCGATCGCGGACTTCCCATCACCATCCACAGACCCCCACTGATTGCTGGAGATAGTAAAACAGGTGTTTGTAATACTCACGATTTCATCAACTTGATGACTAAAGGTTGTCTCCAAATGGGATGTTTCCCCGATGTGGACTATATGCTCGATATGTCTCCTGTGGATTATGTCAGCAAAGCGATCGTTTATCTCTCTTTACAGGAAAAGTCCGTTGGTAAAGCTTTCCATCTCCAACATCCCCAACCCGTTTCACTCAAATCCCTAGTCGATTTGATTCGCTCATTTGGTTTTGACTTAGAAATAGTTCCCTACGAAAAATGGCAAAATGAGCTAGTTACCAAAGTCAATTCTCCAGATAATCCTCTGTACACGCTCCACCCATTCTTATTAGAGCATTGGTCTGATGAGCGTCTTACCATCCCAGATTTATATCTCGAAGCTAACAGACCAATCATCAGTTGTCAAGCAACCCAAGATGCTTTAGCAGGAAGTTCTATTGTTTGTCCGCCAATTGATTCAGAGTTATTGATGACTTACACTTCCTACTTGATCCAAACGGGTTTTTTAAGTTTGGTTTAATTTAGGCACATTCTCTCCCGCCAGAGCCGCACGGCCCCGAAGGGAGAGAATATAAATCCGACCAGTCCCTCTCTTCGTTACTAGTAAAATGAAGAGAAGCTTTGTGGGAATTACTTTTTATATTAATTCCAGATTTAATGATTCTCCTCCCTCCTAAGATAGATATTATATGGTGAGGTAGCTAACGGTGAGGAGTAGTTATCACAGAACATCAAATAATACTGTATTCATATAATTTTCTGCCCAATCAGCCCCAAATGCTTTTTCTAAGACGCGACGGGTCTTATCGTTTTGTTGTTGTTGATAGCAGTAGTTGCGTTGTCCAGCGAGAATTTGCTCCTGTTTTTCTGGCGCGACACTCACAGCAGCGATCGCACCTTGACAATGAATTTGCAAAAACTCCCCTACACGCGAGAGAAACATGGATTCCTCTGATAAAGTTGTCGGACGGATAAACAGACAAAAATCAGAGAAGATATTTCCCCATTCTGGTAATTCCCGATGTTGGTCAAAACTCAATTTCGGTAATTCAGTTAAAGCAGTATGATAATTTGGTGGTAAACTGCGATCTAAATTGACTGGGGACAAGTCGGCGATCGCTGCACTAATTTGACCTCTTCCTCCGACTAAATCACAACCAAACAGAGGAATATCAAAATCAGGACGAGGAAACATAACGCAATGCAAAATATCCAGCATATTTCCCACCCGCGCCAATTCCAAGTGCATTTTGCGAAACTGTGGCGTTTGATAACAGCGATTTTCAATGATTAACTTTTCGCCCTCTAATCTCCCCTCTACATACCCCAATTCAGCAGGTAAAGTATATGGCGATAAATCTAAGTATTGATGCCATATTTCCTCAATGCGATCGGCTAGTTGTCGAATCAGTGGGTGTTGTTGTTCTCTCAGAGAAGGATGAGTTGTAGAGGACATAATATTATTCTATGGCGCTAAGTTTAAAATTTGGCGATATCAAAATCAGATCCACCAATTTCTCTATGGATGCTGGGTCATTATATCAGGTTAAACTATCAATATAGATGTGAAATAAAACAATTTGTGATATTTTTGCGGGAGGACATGATGGAAGAATCAGTCATTTATCAGGATATTTTGCAGAAAGGTGAACTCAAGGGTGAAAAAAGAGAAGCGCTGAAATTGATTACAAGATTGCTAAATCGTCAGCTTGGTCAACTTAATTCGTTCCTGATAGAGCGCATTCAAGAATTATCTACTCAACAGTTAGAAGCTTTAGTAGATATTTTGTTTAATTTTACAACAGAGCATGATTTAATCCTTTGGTTAAATCAACAGGAAGAATTAAGAGCTTGAGGATAATTGATGACTTGTTTGGGCGCATTGCACTATCGCTACACCCAGTCAAGTCATCAAAGCGCTCTGACAGAGGATTTTTACCATCTATACCTAATTTTGTTATCTAAAATTGCATAAGATCAGCAAGTCTAGAATTATAAATAAATGTTCAGATAATACTGCTGTTGATTTTTGAGTTCAAATATCTATGGGTGTGAGTTCACGGTATTGGCAAATAGTAAAAATTGATGCAGGTTGCAAACGGTAATATGACCAGAAGCACCCTACCAAGTGCGAAGCGAATTGTTATCTGTAAAGCGGGTGGTACAGTAGTGATGATTTGCTTAATCATCACTGGCGTGGAAGCCCAAATAAGTGCTACCCACATCATAATTACGATGCCTTGGAAACTCTGATTAGTGGCTGAGGATTGTTTTTGATGATGTTCTATAGCTGGTGTGGTCATATAAAATTTCTAGTTTTATTGAATGTAAGTGTAAAGTAGATTTCAGGATCTGACCTAAAGCTGAAAGAATTTGCTCATAAGCTGACCAGCTAATATTGCGAAAAACTACGCGCTGTTCTGAAGCGGTAAATTCTGAGGAAATACTATTTGTTTTAAGTTCTGTATCAATCATATGCTCGATTTTCCTGTTGTAGATAAGCTCGGAGATCTTTACTAGCTTTTACTCCATATAATTGATAGTCTCGGAAAAATTGAGCCAGCAATTCTTTAACGTTTCTAGAAAAGGTTGGGCTATTTTCCACTTCAACATATTGATTTTTGATCAGTTGATAAATTCTCAAAATTTGCCCATTGTAACGCCAAAACTCTGGAACTCCCATTGTGGCGTATAAATTTAGTTTATTGATATCAGTATGAGTAATATCTACTTCCACAATTAAATCTGGAGGTGGATCTTGGTTTAAATCAACTTTTCTCCCAGCTACTTGGGATTGGTTTTGGATATAGTAGCAGTTATCAGGTTCGGCTCCTTTTTGTAAATCGGGACGGTTTAAAGTGGTTGACCCCATTGTTTTGATTTGTAGATCCAGTTCCTCAACTAAAATCCAAATAAATAACTCAATCAATCTCACTGCGCTTTCATGTTCTTCTAAGGGCATAGTGATTTCCAATGTACCTTCGTCATAAGTCAGTCGAGAGGAACGGCTTTCGCCTAAAGCTCTTAAAATTTGCTCATAAGCTGACCAGCTAAGATCATGAAAAACCACTCTTTGTTCTGCTGGTGTGTCAATTGAAGCAATATTACTGACAGGCGATGTTGTGTCAATCATAAGTGTAGGAAATGAGTTGATCCTGGATTCAGGAAAGAGGCGATGGTAATTTAATGTTAATTTAATGGTTGATTTTTCCTATTGATCAATTCTAGTCGATCCAAAATTCATCTGCGCAGTGGACAAAAGGGCTGGCATATGTATTAATTAATTTTAGTTGGTTTATTGTTCCAGATGGTTTCTTGAGTTTGGGATAGGATTCTAGCAATATCTACCTTGGGATAGAGGAAAAGTTCTCAGGGCTTGAATTAATATCGGGGTATATCTAGGAAATACCACTCTCTATACAAATGTATTCAGAGAGCAGAGGTTACCTATTACATATTCTCTCCCTCTGGGGCCGTGCGGCTCTGGCGGGAGAGAATTTGGCTAGTCATGATTGCTGAAATAAATTCATTTACGACTATGATAAATTATGTTTTTCAATATTTTGCAATTAGCGATCGCTCTCTCAATCAGGTAAAACAAGACCTTTGGGGCGATCGCTCAAAGTTCCGACCTAAGGAAAGGTGGAAAAATGACTTCTACTTCTAGTCAACAAACTTATGCTGAGTTATTGCTTCAGTATCAACCAAAGTCGATTAAAACAGAACAGGAATATAACAGAGCTTTAAAAGTAGTCGAGGCGATGATATCTTCTGAGTTGACAGAGGCTGAAACTGAGCTTTTTGAGTTGTTGGTTCTTCTGATTGAGAAATACGAAGAAATTCATTATCCGATGGGTAAATCTACACCTGTGGCTACTTTGTCGTCTTTAATGTATGAATTTGATATTAAGCCAACTTCTTTAGTTGGGGTTTTTGGTTCCCTTAATCTGGTGAACCAAGTGATTAATGGTCAAGGGAATATTAGTCAATCTCAAGCAGAGTTACTCGCTAAGTTTTTTAATGACCATTATTCTGGACTTTCCTTGACAGCTGTTGATTTCATTAAGTGACAAAATTGCGGATTCATCAGAATAGCATCGCTAAATTTGCATTGACGAAAACTTCGTAACACTAACAAATAATATATCTAATCCAATTCACTGTCTGCTAGTGTAGAATTTGAGCAAAGCATTAAATGATCAACTGTACAGCTACAACTTGATCGGTTAGCGGGTAATTGTAGGGGAAAGGATTAGTATGTTTTTCAATATTTTGCAATTAGCGATCGCGCTCTCTATCATCGGGTTTGGTCTAATAGTTCCTGTAGGGAAATACTTAGTTAAGATTTTCACGGACGAAACCGATACGATATTTGAGCGTGTTACCTATCGCTTATTAAAGATTGATCATAGCGAGCAAATGTCATGGCAAGAATATAGTCAAGCAATTCTGATTTCACACTCTGTCTTAACGCTTTTATTCTATTTGGCGCTGAGATTACAAACCGTTCTTCCACTCAACCCGGATCGGATTTCTCCCGCTCCCAGTCCAGACCTCTCTTTCAACATGGCTATTTCCTTTGTGACTAACACAGCTTGGCAAAGCTACGCTGGTGAAACAACACTTTCCTACTTTAATCAAATGGTATCGATCACCAGTTTGATGTTTATTGCGGGAGCAACTGTTTTGGCGGCTGGAGTAGCTGTGATTCGGGGAGTTAGTCAAAATGGATTTAACCATCTGGGTAATTTTTGGCTAGATATAACCAGAATAATTTATCGATTATTTTTGCCAGTTTGTTTAATATTATCACTAATCTATGTTTGGCAAGGAGTACCGCAAACTTTAGAACCATCGATAACCGCTACAACCCTTGAAGGTACTACTCAAACCATTGCTCGTGGTCCTGTGGCTAGTCTAGAGGCGATTAAAAACTTAGGACAAAGTGGTGGAGGCTTTTTTAACCAAAATGCTGCACATCCTTTGGAAAATCCGACTCCTTTGACAAATATGCTGGAAATATTCTCCATGTCTTTCATTGCTCCCGCTTTGATCTATACATTTGGTATCATGGTCAAGTCTCGGCGACAAGGATGGGTATTTCTTGGCGTATGCGTTGCTCTGTTTATCGGATTTTTAGCGATCATCCTCCCATCTGAACAAATTGGTAATCCTTTATTCACGAATGTGGGGGTTGACCAAGCACTCTCTTCTGGGCAAAGTGGTGGTAATTTAGAGGGTAAGGAAGTCAGGTTTGGTATTGCGCAAACGGGTCTATTTTTAACTACTACCACAGCAGCTACTACAGGTAGTGTTGATGCTATGCTCGATAGTTTAACTCCTATGGGAGGTTTCGCCCCTTTATCAGAGATGTTGCTGAATGTGATATCTGGCGGTAATGGTATTGGATTAGTTACACTGATTAAATACGCGATCGTCACAGTATTTCTGGTTGGTTTGATGGTAGGGCGGACTCCAGAGTTTTTACAAAAGAGAATTGAAACCAAAGAAGTCAAACTTGTCTCCTTGGCTCTACTAGCTCACCCATTTTTCATTCTCTTTGGTATTGCTATGGCTTTAGTCTGGCCCAAAGCATTAGATAGTTTAAATAATCCAGATGCTCACGGTTTGAGCGAAATTTTATATGCTTTTGCATCAGCAACAGCCAATAATGGTTCATCTTTTGCGGGATTAAATACTAATACGGTTTTTTATAACACCTCTTTGGCATTGATTATTTTTTATAGTCGCTTCCTGGCTCCGTTATTACCTATGTTAGCTGTGGCTGGATCTTTAGCAGTCAAACCGAGAATACCCAAAAATGTAGGTACTATGTCTACAGATACTCTATTTTTTAGCATCCTTTTTTTAGCATCCATTGTGATTATTGGCGGGCTGACTTTTTTCCCAGTTTTAGCGCTCAGTGCGATCGCCGAGCAGTTTCAGTTAAACGCACTCAAAGTTTTTTAGCTTGATCATGAAAATGATGGGGAACGAGATGATCACTCCATTCCCCGAGGGTTATCTATAGGTTTACAGTAACGTATTCACTACAGAGGAAGGTGCTACTCCGTTTTGCGAATCAGGAAGGGTAGTTGGAGAGTTCTGTGGTTGAGTTTCTTCCTGAACGCCACGGGCCCTGATTAACTGAATTGCTCGCTTAACACTTTCAGGTAGGATGACCACTAAACTTCCCGAGGGAGCTATATCTAAGGCTTTATTGATGGCGTTAGTTTCATCCAAGATGGATTCGTAGCGAAAATCCGGTTTAACTTGTTTAATTCCTTGCGCAATCAAATCATTGGCTGAACCCCTCGGTCTACCCCTGGTGTCATCATCTTCTTTAATTATGATGTAGTCAAAGAAATTGGCGGCTAATTTACCTAAATTGATAAAGTCTTCATCACGGCGATCACCCGGTCCACCGATCACGCCAATTTTTTGTCCAGAAGTCCAATTCCGCACAAATGAACCTACAGCCTCATAACTAGCAGCATTGTGCGCATAATCTACTAAAGCGTGATGCTTACCCAAATTGAACAAATTCATTCTACCTGGTGTTTGACTCACTGAAGCCCGAAAAGTTTTTAACCCCTGGCGAATTTGTTCTATACTCACATTTTGGACAAAAGCCGCCAAAGTAGCAGCTAAAGCATTAGCGATCATAAAGGGTGCTCGTCCACCCATTGTCAAGGGGATATTTTCGGCTCTTTCAATCCGATGAGTCCAATCACCTTTAGCAATGGATATATAGCCATTTTCGTAAACTGCGGCTACTCCACCTTGTTGAATGTGTCTACGCACGAGTTCCGAGTCTGGATTCATAGTGAAGTAAGCCACATTGGCTTTTGTTTTTTCCGCCATAGCAGCAACCAGGCGATCGTCAGCATTCAAGACAGCATAACCATCGAGATATACTGCTTCTGCTACCACACTCTTGAGGTGAGCCATTTGCTCAAGGGTTTCAATATCGCCTATACCCAAATGGTCAGCACTGACATTCAAAACCACGCCTACATTAGCAGCTTCAAAACCCAATCCAGACCGCAGGATACCACCTCTGGCTGTTTCTAATACAGCTATTTCTACTGTCGGATCTTGCAAGATGACATGAGCACTTTGCGGTCCTGTGTTATCTCCTGCTTCTACTAAGAAATCACCAATATAAGTGCCATCTGTAGTTGTATAGCCTACGACTTTACCCGTCTGTTGACAAAGATGTGCTATTAAGCGAGTTGTTGTTGTTTTGCCATTAGTACCTGTAATGCTGATTACAGGAATGCGGCTGGCTATATCCTGAGTAAATAGCATGTCCATCACTGCTCCCGCCACATTGCGGGGAGTACCCTTGCTGGGAGCTACATGCATTCTAAAACCAGGAGCAGCATTAACTTCCACAATCACACCGTCTATTTCTCGCAGAGGAACACTAATGTCAGTGGTAACAATGTCTAATCCAGCAATGTCTAATCCGATAATCTTGACAACACGCTGCGCCAACCAAGCATTTTCTGGGTGAATTTCATCAGTCCGATCTATCGCAATACCTCCAGTACTAAGGTTGGCGGTGGAACGGAGGTAACAAACTTTATCTTTGGGTAGAACACTGTTAAGAGTATAGCCTTGGCGATCTAACAATTGATAGCTAGTGCGATCTAGTTCAATTTTAGTCAGGACATTATCGTGACCGTCTCCGCGATTGGGGTCAAGGTTAGTTTCTTCGATTAGTTCGGCGATCGTAGACCTCCCATTACCAACAACATGAGCAGGTACGCGCTCGGCGACAGCGACAACTTTACCATTGACCACCAATACTCTGTGGTCACGCCCTACATAAAATCGTTCCACAATAATAGAGCGGGAAACAAGTCTGGCTACTTCGTAAGCTGCTTCTGCTTCCGCCCAAGTTCTAATATCGATAGTTATACCGCGTCCATGATTACCATCTAATGGTTTAATGACGATGGGATAACCGCCAACATTTTCAATCGCTTCCTCCAAATCATCTAAGAAATTAATCACTGTACCTCTAGGTACTGGAACACCATTGGCAGCTAAGATCCGTTTAGTAGCTTCTTTATCACAAGCTAATTCAACTCCTAGAATGCCTGTACTATCTGTCATTGTCGCTTGCATTCGTTTCTGATTAATGCCGTAACCCAGCTGAATCAAGAAACGAGCTGCTAAAGGCATCCAAGGAATACCGCGTTTTTCAGCTTCCTTGATGATCGCCTCAGTGGAAGGACCCAAGGAAGCATCACGCCAAAAGTCTTTCAGGTCTTGTATATCTTGTTCTAATTCTGCCTTGGGATAGCGACCCCGATCTACAATACTTTGGCATAGCCGAACTGCTGCACGTCCTGCATAGCGACCCGCTTCTTCATTCAGGTATTCAATGATGACCTGATAAATTCCAGGTGTAATCGTTTCGCGGGTACGACCAAAACCTACATGCATTCCAGCTAATTCCTGCAGTTCTAAGGCTACGTGTTCCACGATATGGCCCATCATTGTGCCTTCTCGGACCCGCATCAAAAAACCACCACGACAGCCAGGGGAACAATAATGACCCTCCAGACTTGGCAGCGCCTCTACTAATCCTTCATAAAAACCAGGAATTTCATTCGATGGCCTGTCGGCCAGGTCTTCTAAATCAAGGCGCATGACGATCAGCTTGTGGCGTCGAATGCTCCAGTAGTTTGGGCCGCGTAAGGTCTGGATCTTGAAGATTCTCATGGGAATAGGTAGATGGAGATTCGGAACCAAAATTCTAGTTTCTTACCGGAATTGACCGCTAAACTGTTCATGGGTAACAGTTTTTCTTGATATATTTGCTGAGGAACTAGTTTTCTGGTAGCAGGGAATGGATATGCGGTCAATAAGAGTTTAGTCTTCCAATACTCTATCCTATCAACTAGAGATGCGGTGTACAGATGGTAATACAGTACGTTGATAAAGGTGAAAACGATCGCCATAGCTGAGGATATGTAAGCGCAAATTATGTATCGTCAATGGTTCATTAGCACTGACATGGGGTTCATTAGTATGGGTAACTTCTGTGGGGTCAACAATGGTAACACTGCCTTTACCCATGACTTGCAACCAACCATCCCGTTCAAATACAGCACATGTATCTTCATCAATACCAATACCTAAACGGTCTGGATGAGCACAGATGGCGCTAACTAATCGTCCCATCCGATTGCGATTGTGAAAGTGTTGGTCAACAATCACCTCAGGAATAAACCCTAACCCCGTTGCCATATCAACCAAGGAGCGATTAGGAGTTTCACCACTACCACCACCTGCAATCATATGATGACCCATAACTGCTGCTCCGGCGCTAGTCCCTGCGAGAGTCAATTGACCAGACCTGACGCGAGAGCGGATGATTTCCATCGCTGGCGTGTCAGACATAACTCCACACAAACGTAATTGATCTCCTCCTGTCAAAAAGACACCGCTACATGCTTCTAAGGATGCTCTAATCTGAGGATTTTCGCATTGTTCGCGCTCGCGGATGTCTAAAATTTCCACCTTTTCAGCCCCCATTTCTTCAAAAATGCGAATGTACCGACCACCGATAATGGCAGGTTCGCGGGAAGCTGATGGAATAATTGTAATATAAGCCTTACTAGCACCAGCACGACCAAAAAAAGTTCGCAGGATTTCCCGTCCATGAACTTTGTCTTCTGCGCCTCCGATAACTAGAACGGCCGTTTTCGTTGCTTGGGGTGTCCTCATTTCCAGCGATTTAGCTTTTAGTTGCAGCATTGTGTTTCTCCTGTCAACAACTTCAGGTAAATTTGACAAGGTTTAGTAGCCTGCGACGGGAAAAATCCATCGATTGTGATTTTCGCCCTTGGCTTTGATGAGGGGGACAGCACAACCTCTATATTTTATGTGTCTGTGGCTGTTCCTCTTAAGTCTTGCACTTAATCTCGATATCGCCAGTTGTTAATTTAGGGGAGTTCCCTTGAAGTGCGGCTTTAACCCAGACTTCTCTCAACAATGTGCTGGCTGACCTATCTACTTTTTCCAGGCTGACGTTCATAGTGCTTAAGATTACAGGCTGCTCCTCTCTCACTTAAGGGCGAACAGGTATTGACACTCTTACGGGCGCGAGGCTGGCTTGATGCATCCTGGAAGTTGTTAACTTGGGCGAAGCACGGAGGCGGAGTTTCCCTCTGGAGACGGGAAGCAGAGTTTTAAGAAACAAAACTCAATAGTTATGCTCCGCCGACCGTGGATAATTAATCTAAATTTAGTTGTGACAATATTTAAACATAAATTAAGTAATTAGAAATAAGTAATTAGGAAAACTTTGACTTCTACCACAAAACCAAAATTTTTGGTACTTTTGGATACTGTTAATCGAATAATTTTTGATTTCCAACTCTCCTTGACTTACTTTATCCTGTAATGGCTGATGGAAGCAAAATATAAGGTTAGTGTTCTTGAATACGAATTACTGTGCGTTTTGATATAATTACACTTTTCCCTGACAGCTTTGCCTCGGTTTTGAGTTCTGGACTATTGGGTAAGGCGCTGTCCAAACAAATCGCCCAAGTCCACCTAGTTAACCCCAGAGACTTTACCACTGATAAGCATCATAAAGTAGATGATGAACCTTATGGTGGTGGTGTAGGGATGTTAATCAAGCCAGAGCCTATTTTTCGGGCTGTAGAGTCTTTACCTATCTTACCGCGCAGAGAGGTAATCTTGATGAGTCCTCAAGGTCAAACGATGAATCAACCGATTTTTCGGGAATTAGCCGCCAATTACGACCAATTAGTCGTAATTTGTGGTCATTATGAAGGAATCGATGAAAGAATCTCCTATTTAGTGACTCGCGAATTATCCTTGGGAGATTTTGTTCTCACAGGAGGAGAGATCCCCGCTATGACCTTAATTAATGGTGTAGTCCGTCTGTTACCAGGAACTGTGGGTAAAGCAGCATCTCTGAAAACAGAAAGTTTTGAAACCAATTTACTGGATTATCCACAGTATACTCGTCCTGCTAATTTTCGTGGTTGGCAAGTACCAGCAGTTTTACTCAGCGGAAATCATCCCGAAATTGCTCGCTGGCGTATGCAGCAGCAAATACAGCGCACAGGGGAACGTCGTCCTGATTTACTCCGAAAATGGCAAGAGGAGCTTTCTGAGCAGGGGAGTGACTTATTAGGGGATAATTAGGGAGATAATTTAGGGAAATAGTAGTAGGTTTTGCGGGATGAATGTTCGGATTGGGAATGGTTACGATATCCATAGATTGGTGAGCGATCGCCCCTTAATTTTAGGGGGTGTGCATATCCCCCATGAATTGGGTTTATTAGGACATAGTGACGCTGATGCACTGACTCATGCTATTATGGACGCTATGCTAGGCGCTTTATCTTTAGGGGATATTGGACATTATTTTCCCCCTAGTGATCCCCAATGGGCTGGAGCTAATAGTCTAGTCCTGCTCACTCAAGTACATCAGCTAATTTTGGATTCAGGTTGGCAAATAGGCAATATTGATTCAGTCGTAGTGGCTGAACGTCCTAAATTAAAACCCCATATTCCCAAAATGCGCGACGAGTTAGCTAGGGTTTTGTCCTTACAACCTAACCAAATTGGCATTAAAGCTACTACTAATGAAAAATTAGGACCCACTGGTAGAGAAGAGGGTATTTGCGCTTATGCTGTAGTTTTATTATATTCTCCCTAATTTAATGATAATGGTTGAAGATGTCTAAAAATAAACGCTTTTGGCTGATTATAGTCTTAATTTCCTGCGTAATAGCTACATCCGTCACATCTTGTAAATCTCTTATACTCACATCTAAAGCTGCTAATACGACCCAATTAGTGGAAAGTATCCTGAGCGATCCCAAAACCTTTAACCCTGCTCTCAGTTCCGAATCGCCCAACATTTTCGGTTATACTTATGAGGGATTAATTGAACAAAATCCCATAACGGGAGAAATTAAACCTGCTTTAGCCAAATCATGGCAAGTCTCTGATGATAAGTCAAAAATTACTTTCACTTTACGTCCGGGCTTGAAATGGTCTGATGGTCAGCCTTTAACTGTAGATGATGTTGTATTTACTTACAATGATATTTATCTAAATAAAGCTATACCTGCTCAAGAGAGAGATGGTCTGAGAATTGGCAAAAGTGGTAAATTCCCGACTGTGAGAAAAATCGGCGAAGATCGGGTTGAATTTACTACACCAGAACCATTTAGACCTTTTCTATTAGCTACAGGCATTCCTATTTTACCTGCCCATGCTTTAAGAGCATCAGTTAATACAAAGGATTCTAGTGGAAAACCCCAGTTCTTATCCACCTGGGGTTTGGATACTTCACCAGAAAAAATCATTGTGAATGGTCCCTATCAATTGGAGCGTTATGACCCAAGTCAACGCGTCATCTTCCGGCGAAATCCTTATTACTGGCGCAAAAGTGCGCAAGGAAATTCCTTACCTTATATAGATCGGATTGTTTGGCAAATTGTCGAATCAACAGATACTTCTCTACTACAATTTCGCTCTGGTAGTTTAGATGTTGAGGGAGTATCACCCGAATATTTTTCCTTACTAAAATCCCAAGAGAAACAAGGTAACTTCCACATTTATAACGGTGGTCCAAGTTCGGGAACCAGTTTTATTTCTTTTAATTTAAATAAAGGTAGCAGAAACGGTAAACCACTAATAGACCCAGTAAAATCACGGTGGTTTAATACTGTAGAATTTCGCCAAGCGATCGCCTATGCTATAGACAGACAGACGATGGCGGATAACACGTTTTATGGTTTGGGTCAATCACAAGATTCATCTATTTCTGTCCAGAGTCCCTATTATTTATCGCAGAAAGCGGGTTTAAAAGTATACAATTTTGATCCAGAAAAATCTCGGCAATTACTCTTAAAAGCTGGATTTAGATACAATGCAGCAAATGAACTAGAAGATGCCCAAGGTAACAAAGTCAGATTTACTTTGCTGACCAATTCAGGTAACAAAACCCGCGAATCAATGGGAGCGCAGATCAAAGAAAATCTCAGTAAAATTGGGATTAAAGTCGATTTTACCCCCTTGGCTTGGAGTGCTTTCCTAGATAAACTTTCTAACACTTTAAACTGGGAAGCTGCTTTACTTGGTTTAACTGGTGGACTAGAACCAAATGATGGAGCTAATGTTTGGTTCCCTGATGGACAGTTACATATGTTTAACCAACAACCTTTGAAAGGACAGACACCTGTACAAGGTAGAGAAGTAGCACCTTGGGAAGCAGAAATTGCCAAACTGTATATTCAGGGAGCTCAGGAATTTGATCCAGCAAAAGTGAAAGCAATTTATGATCAAATTCAACAATTGGCTCAGGAGTATTTACCATTCATCTACTTGGTTAACCCCTATGCGATGACAGCTATACGTCATCGATTTACGGGTATTGAATATTCAGCTTTGGGTGGAGCATTCTGGAATATTTATGAAATTAAGATGACTCAATAGATAAACATCCACCAGTAATTTGGCATTATATAGTGTGTAAATGGCTGTATCAGTTAACCATCAAGATTTCCATCGGAGATATTCTAAAAACTGTGACTCAACCCGAAACTCTGCGATCGCTCCTCGAAGCAGTTGCTCATGGTCAAGTAACTCCAGAAATGGCATTAGAGTCATTGAAAGACTTAGCTTACGAATCTGTGGGGGATTTTGCTAAAATTGACCATCATCGCCAACTCAGAACTGGTTTTCCAGAGGTAATTTGGGGAATGGGTAAAACACCAAATCAAATTGCTCAAATTATGGAAGTCATGCGTCATCGCTCTCCGACAGTTATGGCTACTAGAATTGAAACATCAGTCTATGAGATATTGCAAAAACAAGTCAGAGGTCTACAGTATCATGAATTAGCCAGAATTTGTGCGATCGCTCCTCCAGTCATCGAGATCAGATTTGCTGGTCAAATCGGCATCATTTCTGCTGGTACTGCTGATTTACCTATAGCTGAAGAAGCAGCAGTCACAGCTGAACTTGCTGGTTTTTCAGTCCAACGACTTTGGGATGTAGGTGTAGCAGGAATTCATCGTTTATTAAATAATCGTCATTTGCTGCATTCAGCAACAGTATTAATCGTTGTAGCTGGGATGGAGGGCGCTCTACCAAGTGTCGTTGCGGGTTTAGTAGATTGTCCAGTTATTGCTGTTCCGACTAGCATAGGCTATGGCGCTAATTTTGCTGGTCTAGCACCCTTATTAACCATGCTTAACTCTTGCGCGGCTGGTATTGGTGTAGTAAATATTGATAACGGTTTTGGCGCAGCAGTTTTAGCAGGACAAATTTTGCGAACTGGCGCAAAACTGAGCAGGGGAGCAGAGGGGTAAGGGTTTGAGGAATTTTACGTTTTTTGACATATTTTGGTGATTTTCTGCCTAACTACTTACGTAAATTTATGATTTTGGTTGTACTTGGGTTTTACACATAATCTAAAATATTGCACAATAATGGTAGTTAGTTTCCGTATCTTTAGCTGTCATTATCTGACATACTAAGCTCTAAAACCTCTATCTATCAACTATGCACTACTTCCCTAATTCTACATCCGTGTACTTGACTACTAAAACCACCATCCTAGCTCAAGATTTCAAAGATATCAATGTTATTGGGCAAATGCAAAGTAATTGGAGCCATTTTGTCCAAACAGGACAAATTTGGGCTTTATTAATTGGTATATGCGTTGGCTATGCTCTGCGTAGTTTAACTTCTTTCGGCTAGATCATAGAGGATAAGAGAGCAGGGTTTTTTCTCCCTGCTCGATTTGATTATTTCTTTAACTCTTCTTCAATGAATAACCCCCAAACGTGGAGCCAAAGATTTGAGTCCGCACTACATCCGGCGATCGCTCGTTTCAATGCTAGTATTGATTTTGATATTCAACTAATCGAGTATGACATTACTGGCTCGCAAGCTCATGCTCAAATGCTGGCTCACACCAAGATTATTGCGATCGCAGAAGCCGAACAACTAGTTACGGGATTAGAACAGATTCGTCAAGAATACCGCCAAGGTAAATTCAACCCTGGGATAGATGCAGAAGATGTCCATTTCGCGGTAGAAAAAAGGCTGACAGAAATTATTGGTGATGTGGGGAAAAAGCTCCACACTGCGCGTTCCCGTAATGACCAAGTAGGTACTGATACCAGACTGTATTTACGGGATCAAATCCAAAATATCCGTCAGCAACTCAGAGAATTTCAAAATGTTTTACTCGATATAGCACAAGAGCATGTAGAAACTCTCATTCCTGGTTATACCCATCTCCAACGCGCTCAACCCTTAAGTCTAGCTCATCATTTACTGGCTTATTTTCAAATGGCGCAACGAGATTGGGAAAGGTTGGCTGATGTTTATCGTCGAGTCAATATTTCCCCCTTGGGTTGTGGTGCGTTAGCTGGAACCACATTCCCCATTGACCGCCATTACACAGCCAAGCTATTAGACTTTGACCAAGTTTATGCTAATAGCTTAGATGGAGTGAGCGATCGCGACTTCGCCATTGAGTTTCTTGGCGCAGCTAGTTTAATCATGGTTCATTTGAGCCGTCTAGCGGAAGAAATTATTTTATGGTCATCGGAGGAATTTCAGTTTATCACCCTCAAAGATAGCTGTGCTACAGGTTCTAGCATTATGCCCCAAAAAAAGAATCCTGATGTACCAGAATTAGTCCGGGGAAAAACAGGACGTGTTTTTGGTCATTTACAAGCACTATTGGTGGTGATGAAGGGATTACCCCTAGCCTATAACAAAGATTTACAAGAAGATAAAGAAGCGATATTTGATGGAGTCAATACAGTCAAATCTTGTTTAGCAGCCATGACCATTCTGTTAAAAGAAGGGTTAGAATTTCGTACCCAGAGGTTAGCACAAGCCGTTACAGAAGACTTTTCTAACGCTACCGATGTAGCGGATTATTTAGCTGCTAAGGGTGTACCTTTCCGCGAAGCTTATCATCTAGTGGGGAAAGTCGTCAGAACTTGTATGACGGCTGGTAAATTGCTGAAAGATTTACAGTTAGAAGAATGGCAAGAATTGCATCCAGCATTTTCCGATGATATATATGAAGCCATATCACCCCGCCAAGTAGTTGCGGCTCGGAATAGCTATGGCGGTACTGGTTTTGAGCAAATTCATCACAGCATCACCACCGCCCGCCACCAACTCAATAGCTAAGGGTAGTCTAATCTTAGTGTACAGCAGTTTTCCTAGCTTGTATATACCATATTTGTTGAATCTGGTTAAAGTTAGTAAAAACTGCTGTAAGTCCAAGCGTACATATGTACAGCATAAAAAAGCAAGTTCAAAGAGTAAATTCAAAGAGCCAGCTTAAAGAGCAACAAATCCTTGAATAATTTGCCAAAATTGCAAATTATTCAGCATCCATCATTGCTGCACCTTCTTCCTCTTCGCTCTTCGGTGGTCTTTGCTGGAATCTTCTTTGCATTCTTCCGTTTGTAGTCCGTTTACGAAACTTTCTGGCATATGCCTGGTTCCGTAGCGCCTTTTCTTTTTTTGGGTTGCGGCGCTTAGCCATACTCACCTCATGAATAAACAACAAATGATCTACATTCTAGACAAAAGTGGCTACCGTTATTTATTGATACACCTCTAGCCTAATGCAGCAATCGCTATACTTTAAACAGTCTACTACTATACTGCATGTCAACCTATTATGTCAACCTATTATCTCAATCAGATTATTCCTCAATAGCTCGACCACTAACATACTAGTGTTGATGTAAGTCTAGTCTTTAAATACAATACTTGTAGTTATCTAGGCAAATGAGGTGTAAATGACATCAAATTACGGTTCCCAAATTAAGTGTCCTAGATGTGGACACGACCAAAATTCCGCAAATGCCATTAAATGCGAAATTTGTGGTGCATTGTTGCGAAAAAATGCAGTTTCATCAGTTGTACGTACAGGTTTAGCCTTGGTGATAACTGGAGCATGTATAGGAGGTCTCTACTTAGTTGCAACTCATTTCATCGGGACAAATGTTTCCAATACAACTAATAACACTATTCTACCACCATCATCTAATGTAGTACCATCTATTGACATATCATTGCCCAACCCTAGCGTATTAACAATGGATGGTAGTACAACTATGGTCGCTCTAGTCCAAAGATTACGTAATGCTTACGCTCAAATTAACCCTAATATTCCTACTACTTATGGAGAGCCTAACGGATTTCCTCGCGGTTCTAGTAAAGGAATCGCAGCTTTAATCAATAATTCTGTAATTATGGCTGCATCATCCCGCCCGCTCAAACCACAAGAAGCACAGGCTGGGATTTCTGTCGTGGCGATCGCTCGTGATGCTGTGGCGGTGATGGTAAGTAAGAACAATCCCTTCACAAGCGGATTAACTCAAGACCAATTACGCCAAATTTATCAAGGTAAAATTACCAATTGGTCGCAAGTAGGCGGACCAAATGTACCAATTAAAGTAATTAATCGGGCTGTCAGTAGTGGAACTAGGGACTTTTTTAAAAGTTCAGTCCTGTTAGATCAAGAATTTGCTCCAGATAGTCCTAACTTTGTGACTGTACCAGAAGATGAGACTACTGGTATTATCCGCATGTTAGGCAATGATGGTATCAGCTACGCTACAGTAACTCAGTTAGAAAACCAGCAAACAGTCAGAATTGTACCGATTGATGGGATATCGCCTACAGATAAAACTACTATTCAAAATGGTAAGTACCCTCTGAGTCGTAATCTTTATTTAGTTATTCGGAAACAAAATAGTCCTGCTGTCAAGCAATTCATCGATTTAGCTTTATCTGAACAAGGTCAACAAATTGCACAGCAGTCTGGTTTCATTTCGTTGAAATGAAAATAAGCCGATTGTCCTATTGGGAAATCTCATTCTCAAGATAGAGGAGAAGTCATATTGCAGAATCTACTATTAAGGAAATGGTTAATCTATATTTCTCTTCCACTTATGTTCGGTTACAAGGAGGAGAGAAGATTGGCTGTCATGCTCTCTCCCGTCCGGGCCGTGCGGCTCTGGCGGGAGAGAGTTTGGCTATTTTTCATCTATACTGTAGATATAACTACGATGTCCGCAACGGGTGCTAGCGCTTGCTTCCCCCATCACCCTGGAGGTTGGCGTTGAGGCGTAAAATCAAAAAAGGAGGATTGATATGGTAACAACCCCAGAAATTGATGAAGACTTGCTCTTCCCCTCCAGTGACGGTAACCCTATGGCGGATAATACAGAGCAATATAACTGGATTGTTTTAATCAAAGAAAATTTAGAATCTTTGTTCTTTGACAATGATCATGTATTCATTGCTGGAGATTTACTTTGGTATCCCGTATATTCAGTCAAAGCACCATCAGCAGCGCCAGATGTGATGGTAGTGTTTGGTAGACCAAAAGGACCAAGAAAATCATATAAACAATGGCGGGAAGATAATATTCCACCTCAAGTGGTGTTTGAAATTTTGTCAGAGAGCAATACCAAGAAAAAGATGGCAGAAAAATTGCGATTTTATCAGAGTTATGGAGTAGAAGAATATTACATTTACGACCCAGAAGAATATATATTGACGGTAAGGATGAGGGATGGAAATGAATTAAAAGAAGTTCCAGTAGAGAGAGAGTGGATCAGCCCACGATTAGGGATTAAGTTTGATAAAAGTCAAGGAGAATTAATAATTTACACACCAAATGGACAAGAATTCTTATCCCCATCAGGAAGCATTGTGGAAGCAAGAGTACAACGTCAGATAGCTGAACAAGAGCGTCAACGGGCTGAACAAGCAGAACATCGGGCTCGAATATTAGCAGAGCAATTGAAAGCTTTGGGAATTGACCCTGATAATCTTCCCTCACAGATCTAGTTTTTTAGCAGTTGTACATTTTGACGCTATCAGATAAGGGGAAATTCAAAATCCCTCTCCCCCAGGAAGAGGGATTTAGGGTGAGGGCTAAAATTTTCCCATTAACTCTGTAAACAGAGGTTCTCCAAAACTGATTAATCTAAGAGTTGGCGTTTCATCAAATACGTCTGGGTAAAAAGTAACCATGTATTTCTTCCCTTTATAAGTAAGTAACCACTTTCTTTCACCCTTTGGTTCAAAGGTCACTCCAGATGATTTTAAAATTAATGACGTAGTAAATAAATTCTCGATAGCGTCTCGCAATTCATAGCCTTTTTCTATAGCTTGTAAATCTTCAGGAGTAAATTGACATCCCATAATTAAGCGCATTTTACCTTGGTTATGCAACATGGCTCCTAATCCCCTAGCCACTTTACTCAAAATGGCGCTACTGAAAAAGCCTGATTTTCTATCATATTGGATAGCTGATTCCAAAGCCGGAATATAGAAGTCGGCGATCGTATTGTGGGTGTTGCTAGAGTAACTAATTTTCCAGGGAGTCTTACGTAAGAACTTAGCCATCAGATTTATAAAGTATTATTTATACAGATCATAATTGTACATAATTAGTTATCAACTCCCTAAATCTAAGTCTAGATTCATTTATGAAATCCAGTTATCTAATTTCAAGTTGGGAATATTGATAAAATCCTTAGTGTTATTAGTAATGAGAGTGTCATTCCGAGAACGAACTACGCTAGCAATCAAAGCATCTAGTTCTCCTGTTGGCTTACCAATTTGTCTGAGTTCGCCTTGAATCTTACCAAATTCAATAGCTGCGCTCAAGTCAAATGGTTCAATTAGGAGTAATTCCGTAAACTGTGTTAGTAATTCTAGATTTCTGGATATCTGTTGAGAGCAATAAACTCCTTTATATAATTCTGAAACGACAATAGCAGACAGATAACATTGACTAAAGTAGCGATTAAATTAAGTAACAGCTTGAGTATTTTTATTCAGCAATGCAACACAAATATTGGTATCTAAAAGATACATTATATACCATCCTGAGAATCGATTGAATCTATGTTTCTACCTCGGTAAGCATGACGTTCTTGGTCGATTTCTGCAAATATTTCGATTAATTCAGGTTGATTTTGCCAAGTACCGAATAATTCATTCAATTTTGCTAATCTCTCCTGGTCTGTTAATAGTTTGCGTGGTTCTGTAATTTGTCCATCGATAAATTCTAGGTCAACTATGATTTCTGTTCCATCTGGAATATAGTCTAGTTGCTCCAAGATCTCGATATACTGCCCACTTTTTATACCTCTATATCTCATGTTTAGTCATCTCCCGAAGTGTCTATATCATTGCTGATTAAATTGGTATTTTTCAAGAATCGGCGCACTGGTTCGGTACTTCCCTCTGTTTGATAAATGGCGATCGCTCCATGAAGTCCATCTACCAGATATCGCCCAGAAAATTCCGTGTCAATAACTGAGAAAGCACGTTTTTTCAAACGTTGTTCTGGAGTGAGTAATTTACAGAAACCGCTACCAGAATCAAGGAGTTTATGTTTTCTGACCAAATCGGAAACATCAAAACCACCCACAGCTAAAGCTAATTGTCTAGCTTCATCAAAGGGAAATTCTCGCGCTTCAAAGGTATCCCAAGCCAAGATGTACCATTGAGTTAAGGTGTCGATACCGTTGATATCTTTACCTGCTAACAGTTTTTGTAATCGATATTCCACCACTGCTTCACGGACTTCCTCAAATGCGGTTTTGGGCTCAACTGGGTTTCCGGTACTGTCAAGGACGGAACTATATTTGGTGAATACGCTTAATGCGCAACCAAATGCACTCAAACATAGATTAATTCCAGGTGGTTTAATTCGACGTTGTGGATCTGCGATGCGATCGCCTACAGGACGGGAATCAGCTGTTAAGCATTCTTCCAATTCTGGAGCTTTGGCGAAAACGATATTTCTCACATCAGTTCGGACATCATCCCACCATCCTTGTTCAGCATGGCGATCGCGTTTCCGACAAACTAAGAGGACAGTACTAGATACAAGGTGGATCTGTGATGATCGCATCAATCGATCTATCTGTAATATGTATTAAATTATCTGCTGATGCTGAGTTGATTTGAACTGAACTTAATAATTATTCAAGTCTATCAACAACAATTCTATGGTATATTAATCAACAATTATTATTTTTAAATTAAGCAGATTATGGCAGATTATGTAGGTATGACACCAACCGTAGTCGTAGGACTAGGTGGAACGGGTAAAGAGATATTA
>Ga0116229_10001218_pt1 | contig 39590 bp, 33 predicted proteins | sample S1TSphgellanicum_3_FD_87313 | JGI IMG/M metagenome (GOLD analysis project Ga0116229, IMG submission 87313) | Host-associated microbial communities from peat moss isolated from Minnesota, USA - S1T2_Fc - Sphagnum magellanicum MG | ecosystem: Host-associated > Plants > Peat moss > Unclassified...
TGTCCAAGGTAGATTATTGAGGTGACAACAAACTCACATTTTTTAGGATGGATCTTCATATTGACTTCATGGAGCCTCTTGAATAACTTTTCAAAATGAGCCAAATGTTACAGAGGCCCTTGCTATGCATTAGGACATCATCTATGTAGCACTTCAAAAAATCTACCCTTTCGAGAACTTGGTCCATGATTCGATGAAATAAGATAGGTGCATTCTTCAATCCAAAAGGCATCACAAGCCATTCCCACAACTTGTTACTTCCATGGAATGTCGTTTTCTTACAATCCTTCACAGCGAGCACAATCTGGTTGAAACTTTGCTTTATATTCACAATTTTGAAAATGTTTGAGTCTCTAATCCTATTGAATAGTTCTTTAGGGATGGGCATGGGATACTTGTCCTGAGGTGTAACCAGGTTCAAAGGCCTATAATCCCCGCACATCTTTTTCTTAGTCCATAATCTAACTAAATCTTTCTTTGTTGGCATTATTGTAGTGGTTACAAAATCAGAACTTGATGACTGAATGAAACTAGCCTCATGGAGTTTTTTGCATTACCAGTTCCCATTCATGTTTACTCAACATATGCTTCCTCCAATAGATGAGTGTCTCATTTATAAGGTTTATAGAAAATTACATGGTTTTACACCTACTTAAGTTTTTCATTAAAAATGCAAACACATTCTCATACTTAATTAGCAAGTTTGTGACCTAGTTTCTCTCCTTCTTGGTGAGTTGGTTCCTCATAATGAAAAGGTAATTAGAAACACATGAAATGGAATTGGAAAATGTGTTTGAAGAACCTGGTGTATTAGGTTTTCCATTATCCAACTGCGCAAATTCATAAAAGGTTATAATTGTTTCTCTAGAAGTTGATGTACCTCCAAGTGTATCAAAAACAACTTGAGTCAAATTACATGATACCTCCTTCCCCCCAACACTAAGAGTTAAGTGTAGTGTGTTGAAGATAGGCAAGTGTACTTGGTCAGGGTGCCATGTAGTCGCATCGCCAGAATTACAAGCTGATTGAATCAATGTTGGTGTTGTGCATTTGAAAGATTACACATGTTACTAATAACCATGTAAGGGAATTCAGGTCCATGCCTCTCCCCAGTAGAACGTTACGCTCCAATCTAGTCACCTTGGTGTGACTAATAGTGCCAATTTGGAACCCCATAGCCTTTTTTTTTTTTTTTGGGCTTGGTTCATCCCAAGTGGCTAAAGCATGATAATAGACCAGGCCTGGTCCATCTCCTTGAAAAGGTGTGTGCTTTTGGGAAGGAGACAAAGGTGGGCCAAACACCTTTTAGTTTTTCTATTGTGTTCGCAAAAAACCAAAGAGGTTTCTCTTGCCTTGTAATTGGTTAGCAGGAGCTCTGATAATCCAATATGTGAAAAACCTACAGGTTAGGGTTTCTGATGTTGTATCTTAGAACCAACTGCAAAATTGAAAGTGGTGCAAGGTTGGTCCACTAGTTGTGCAGTCGGTGCGTATAAGAATCGCATTGTGCTGCATCGAGTAGGAGCGACTCTCCAAGGTAATGTTTGATTAACGTGTAATGTTTCTGGACTTTCTCCCTCTGGTCAAGGTGAGAAGGGGTGTTCACAATTACATAACCAAGCATAAGAGAAATGGATTGAGCCTAGGTGATCAATCGCACCATGTCTGTGAAAAGACTAGATCATGTGTCACTCAAGCCTTTTCCAAATCTAGTCGTTGAAAATCCTTAACATTCCTAAAATGAAATGATGAAATCCATGGGGCCAAGTAATTCCATATGCTTATTCTGAATTAGTTGTATGTTAGAGGGCAAGAAAATGAAACTGGCCTTCCATGCGGTGGTTGTAAATTGTTGTGGAAATGGCTATGAGTTCCATCATTTTCGATGCCACCACTTGCCTTGCAATAGGATCAATGTCTATGTAGAAATACCTTCGAACCACCATCCTTGATTATAGTAGGGCTTTGAAACTTGTACCAATACCACCAAAGAGCTTTAATAATGTAATCCCCTCAAGTGGTGTCAAGGTGATTAGCTAACGAAGTACTAGTTTAATCGGTTCGTCATGGCTCTCCATGTTCTTAAAACTAGATAACCCTTTGACCAAAGGCTCATGGGCTACTCTAAACCTCTATAAAACCTCTAATCCGTGTTGAATGTTAATAGGAACCACCTTCAAACTTTTAGTAACTTGGGCATAAACTACTTCCCCTTCGTCCCCCTCTATCCATTCATGGCTAGCTTGTTGGATGTACGAAATAGTGTGTGTTTCCTTGAGCATATAATGGTGAGCCATAGGATTATGGTTCCCATGTAAATCAAAGGTTATGTATCCCAGGTGGTGGCCATCAGTCCATATTTTCTTTGTTTCTTAATGCATTACATTAAAATGTGTTTAAATTCATTATGTGTTTCATTGGATTTTTAGTGAAATGGAACAAATTTACCATGGTGAAAGTGGGCGACCACACAATAAACAAGGACTATTTGTTACAAATGGATGAGTTCATTAATAATTAATTGAATTCACAAATAATTAAATTATCAATAATAAATTTAATAATAGTTAATTATGAACCTAATTTAGGCACCTAGGAACGTTCATTAAACTACCTAGCCTAAATTAAGAACCTAGCCCACTTAAATACTTAGCCCACTAACCTAAAATGCAATTGTGAAAGTTTGAACCTTTCATCTTCTTTCACCTCCATGTTTAAAGAACAAGTCCTTATTTATTGATTCACTATTTAAATAAATGATATTTTTCTGTCATTGCATATTATTATGCACATTCTTTTTTACCATAGGCTATTTTTGGCTATCATAGATTATTGTAAGTTATTTTATCATACATTATTCTTAGCTATTTTACCATAAGTTATTCTTAGTTATTTTATCATAAGCTATTATTGACTATTTTATTATAGGTTATTGTTGACAATTCTAAACTATTTTACCATAAGCTATTGTCGACTACTTTATTGTAAGGTTATAGGATATAGCTTAAAGTAGCCTAGGGTATTTAAAACAACAACATAAAAAAAGCTTATTTACCATAATAAATCATAATAATGAATTATGTCAACTAGTAGTGAAATATGATGTTTACATAGTGACCTTATAGTGAAACAATTTTAACCAAGGTGAAATCACTAAAGTGTAGTGAAACTATTTCACGTTTATATTAGTATCATGGAATTCAAAAATTTAACTACTAGTATGCTTATAGATGGGCTCCAATTAATTTCAAGAATCTAAAACAAAAACCCCAACAACTAATAAATGTGTCTTCTTTAAATACCTTAAATGTTTTATGATTGTCTACACTCAATTAGATTCCAATACAATGTGTTTATATATATATATATATATATATATTTATGGCATGGTTATGCATCATGACTAGTGTCTTTTGGTATCAACTTTTGAACATACTAATGATTGGTGAATTTGTCATGATATTGATATTGGGCATTTAAAAAAAATTCATGTAAATTTTGTGTTGGTATTGTGTCCTTTTGAAAGTTGATTATGCCTTTTTGGACGGGGTGAAACATAGTTAATTTGATTGACAAACATTGACAATATTCCCAAGTTAGGCACAATGGTAAAAGACTCAATAAGATTTCCCTTGTTCACCAATGAGTTTGAACTTGAGACCTTTGTGATAACAAACATGGGCAATACACTTGAGGCATCACCTTTGGGTGCACTCTAACTTTGATAAGCTTATTTTAGTGTTTTTTTAATTAGTGAAATTTCACTAGTTTGTAATCTAGAAAAATGGGTTATAACATCCCTTGTAAAATGCAAAAGGTTTTCTAAAAATTTGCCAAGATCCTAGGTTTTAAGATTAGGGTTAGCCCATGTTTAGATATTTTTAAGGGGTTGCTTATTGGCAAAGGCTCCTCATTGTAGTCTTATTTCATTTGCATTTAATTGCATTCAAGGTATCATTACTTTCTTACATCATGCCATTGTCATTTCCCATTGGATTTCACAACCTTGAAAGATTGATTGTCATTGAACATCAAAGCTTTCAATTTAATTCATTACTCTTTTCATATGCTTAACAATTTTAGGTAGCTATTTTTTGTCATTAGATTGTTGCAATTGTGTTAGAAGTTGGATTGCAAAATCTACAAATTCCTGAGGGTGTGTTGTATGCATGAAAAGGATCGTTGCAATGGTCAGCCTTGTCTAATGCATTTTAATTCAATGATGGAGGTGAAGGTAGCGTGATGAATCACAATACAAGGGTTAAATTTGAAGTTATAATATAAGTATAATGTTGTCCATGGAAATTTCATGGAGATTGTGGAGTAGCCTTTACACATTTTTGTAAATATTAGACACATTGTATTTTCTTGCAAATTGTTTGCATTCTTGTAAGTTTCAATCTCAAGGTCAAACATATTTTTTTCTTAAGAATCTTAATTCACTCTTTGTTTATGTGTAACATGGCACCTTTGTATGTAACCCATTAAGCTCAAATACAAGTTTTTTTTGGTGGCAAGGTCCTTAATGCTGTTAGTGTTGATTTGTTGAACTAGGTTGGTCTTGCTATTGTTTGTAATGTATTTTGTTGCATTATAATCATGAGATGGTAATGACATCATTGTAGAGGGTGGTGCTTGTGAACATTGTGTTGTAGGAATGTTGTTGAATCTAAACCCCACACTTGAAGCTATCTTAATTGTAGGGATGGAAAAGAAGAAAGAAGGAATACTTGAAATAAATCAAGTTTTTCAAAACAATTGGCTTGTAAAGCTTCCATGGCTAGAAGTTGTCCTTGGTTTTAAAAGGAAAATGCATTTCATTAGATGTCAAATGTGTGCACATATCAAAGGGAGATAGAAGCTTTTGGTTCCCAAATTCAACAACCTTTAGAGAAACATGTTGGGAGGTGCAAATGTAAGAACATTAGACCTAATTGCAATGTGGGGCAATATTACATGTCTCCATATTCACAACATGTAAAAAATGAGTGTTTCTTTTCTAGTCGAGGAAGATACACAATGGAAAACATGGTTCTTTTCCAAAATTTGGATGGAGATAATGAAGTTGTTTCAATTTTTGATTCTAAAGATCACTCCAAAAACATTAGAATGACACTATGGGATTGAAAATTGCACAAACTATGCATTGCATTATCTTCACCATAACTAAAAAAACTATTCATGGAGCAAGGTTCCTTGTTGTTAGTTGTGATGAAATGATAACAATTGACAATTAAACCTAGGTTAGAATTCATGTTTACCTTATGGATGGCTTCAAACATATCCTAGTTTTGTTAAATTTGGAAATATTAGTCAATGGTGGCACATTTGACAATTTGATGAACATGATTTTCAATTCCTTGTTAGTTTATGGGGGTTTCATTGTGTAAGAGATTGGTAGGAAATTGATCTATTTTTGGTTAAAATGGTGTTGGTGCTTTCACATGTGTCTATAGTGGTGCGATTACACAAATTTACAAAAATGTAATTCCTTTCATGCTTGTTGTCCATTATGTCACACATCAAACCAACCTTGTTATGCAAATTTTTTCTAAGTAGCCTCTAGTGCAAAAACTAAAGGGCTTTTGCATTCTTCATATATGTATTTCTCTTCTTCACTCAAGAAGCATTTTGAGTGGTGTAAGCTTGCTAAGTTGTTGGAAACAAAGGGGAACAAGTTGTGATGTAATGTAAAGATTATTACATTTTATTATGATCCAAAAAATAGTTACATGATATGTTTCAAGAATTTTCTTGATCTTATGGATTGCAAAACTAATGGGTTGTTGATAGCTTGGTGGACTAATCCAACCAACAATATTTAATAGGCCTATTTTTTACTTTTAGGGTCATTAATACCTGACTCATTGCAAGTGCCCCAAGCAATAAAGGTCTTTTTCATGATCATGCATGATTATTAGTGGTATGCTATTGCTATTAAAGTGAAATTGTAATGTTTTTTTGGAGTTCTATTGGCTTGATTGAAGAATTTACATGGAGGTTTCTTATCTAGGAATTAATAAATGCTATTGACATTATTTATTTTCAATATTGGTTGAATTTTGATGTTGAGACCACATTCTTTGCCTTTTTAGACATGTTGAAAGATAATATTATTTCAACAAAATTTTTGGTGACAAGGACTTGAAAGTACTTGCCCTATTGAATGGATAAAAGGCTAACATGGAATATTTTTTTTCAAGTTGATTATGTAGGCAAATAATAAATAGGCTTTGGCACATGTAATCATGTGATTAAAATGTAGTCTCATTTCTCCTTAATGTTATTTTCAAAGAATGTTTGTAAATTTTGAAGTTGGTGGAAATATTTGTTCTCATGGTTTTGGTTAGTGTGGAAGACAAATGATGCTTTTCAATTATGTGTTTTATGCAATGGTCTAAGTTCAAAAATAGATTGATAGTTCATGTTGATTTGATTGTCATGATGTTTGTTCATAATCACTATTCCATCGATATTTTTCCATTTGGAGATGTAATTAACAATTAATAGGATAGAAAGCAAAGGCATGTAGTTAAAGTTTAAATTATTTTGTAGGTTTTAACATTGCACCTTAGCTTTAAATGTTGTTGCACATTGTTTTGAACTCGAGTTGAAGCTTATATGTAGGCAAGTAGATAAACAATGCATCTAAATGTTTTGTGATTATTATAATACATATGAAAGCTACATTTTTCTAAGCTCCTTTATGTGTGTTTTGTGTGATTTGCATTGTGGATTTATCCAAAATACTTGCAAGTTCATTAAGTACCTTTATTTATTTATTTTATTGCATTGTAATTTGTGTAAGTTTTGTAATTATTTCAATTGTATATTTGCTTGTTACATTGTATGTTTTTAATATGCACATTGCTGGATTCTTGTTGTTTTCTTGAATTAATATGGGAATTTAGGTAAAGACCTAATCTTTGTTGTTTGTGTAGACCTAACCAAGGTTGAAATGGGTAGAATTTGAAAGGATTGGGTTTGATCCCTTAGACCTTGTATTTCATTGCGCATAATCTATTTATTTTCACAACATTTGTGACTAGAAGTTTTTTTGTTGTTTTTTAATACATATATCCTAAATTCCAAGTTTTTATCATTACCTTAATTTGCAAAGTTGACATGTTCATCAATGCACTTACATGAATGAAAAAGGATTACCAATTTTTCCACAAATGAAAACACCATGTAACAAATATGCCTTATTGGACGTATTTTTTCCTTGGAATTTTGTTCAACCAATTGCTCCAAACAATGTAGGTACATAGGAAAAAATTACATTAATTGCCAACATTGCCTCCTATGGCCAACATGTATGTATAGTCAATTAAGAGACGTTGTGCAAATGGAAACAAAACCTTGCTTGTCTAGCAAAACTGAACCATTCTTTAATGCAAATATAAAATGATATCTTCTACACTGTCATAAATTGATTGGAATCCAACTCCTTGCCAACAAGGTTATGAGATAATCGAACGGCTGACAAAGGGATCAAGCAATGATCCCTTGCCTATGTGGCTAGAATAATGCTTGTAGTACATGAGTTTACCCCTAGCCGTCCATGTGTGAGCCGTCCATGTGTGACAAAAGACTTGTGATATCAAATGACGCTTGCTTTCAATACAGAAAGCACTCTAAGAGCTTTCCCGGTGTGTTTGCAAGGCACTTTTCCTTAGTGATAATGTTCTCCTCGTGACATTCCCCAAATTGCAGGGCTCCACTCTGCTATCATCTATCTCCTCATTGACTGCGCATTGGGGTAATGCATGCCCTCACCCTTGGGCTTTACCTTACACTAAATTTCTATTCATTAGACAATGGCTGCTGAATTGGAGCCCCAGTGTAAGGTCTACTCAAAGTCAGTAGCAGTGATTTTTTTTGTGGCGAATTTTTGTCATTTTGTGAAAACGAATTTCTAAAAAAATATTCTGTCACAAATTCCCTGTTTAAAAATCGCCAATTTTTAAAAAAAAATTCCAAAATTCTTCACAATTGCCTACAATATGAAAAAATACTTAAAATTTTATACTTTCATATTTTGAATATTGTCAAATTTGGCTAAAGAAAATTATGGACTATTGCTAATTGAGCAACATCACAAAATTGAGGGGAGAAAAAAAAACAACTGTCAGGAGACATCATTCACACTCAAGCAAGAAGTCTTGCCAACTTGTACCCTGCACATATCACATACATTACATCCATTACCATAGAAACTAAAGAAGAAAAAAAGTTAAGAGATTGTGATAAGGACGTTAGAAGCCAGTGTGTGTGTGTGCGCGTGTTTTTTTATCCCAGTGAAGGATCATTGGAAAAAACAATTAGCATAATTAGTGACACAATTGTAAGAAACTCTCCCAAGTTGTGATCTTTTTACCAAATTTGTGTAGTCAAAGTGAGGATAGTCCAGAAATGTGTTTGTTTTTGCTGAATTTGGCTTACAGTAGATATCAAAGTTTTGAAAAAAATGATCCTCCTATCAATCTGGTGATATGGAACTTTTTTCCTTCAAAATCTAGGGTATTTGGGCCACTTGCTTCATGAGAAATCGTTTGAAGTTTGTATAGGTCTAAAATCACATTTTTCAGGTTGAAATTTCGTGAAAAAACTCCCCAAAAAGAAGATGATGAACTCAAAATGTAGAAAACTGCCCAAAATTAAAACATGTGTCAATATGTTGCAGGTTTTTATTGTAATTCTTTTTCCTAGGAAAAGTTGTCAAATTTTGCAAAACGGCAAGGAATTTTTTGGCTGAAAATTTCTGTTGAATTCTGGAGGTGGAAATACTGCCAAAAAAAATTCTCAAAAATCGAAACATCACTGGGTTACATGACCAAACAAAAATAAAAGCTGCAGAATCGCCCATCAGCTCAGGCTGAGAAGGAAAACCAAAATTATAATTAACAAGTTTTCTTTTTCTTTTGTGCTCAGTAAAGTCCTGTTGTTTACCAAAAAATAAAAATAAAAATATACCAAATAAAAATAAGATAAACCAAATCCACGTTGCAAAGGTATATTCTTTTGTGAAACCCTAATTTCCTTAGGATTGTAACTTGCAAGTACTTGCCATGCTCTCAGTGCACAACTAGGTTGTCAGTGTGTACTTACACCAGGGGTATTTTTTTTAATCTTTTTAAAAAGTGTTTACCAAACTAAAATCAGAGTCCAAGTGTGGCGATATATTCTGTCATATTTGTTTTGATTTTTCGCATTTTGGCGAAATTTCTTGCCAAAAAAAAAGCGAGCACCTAGTTTCCCTAGCTAGTGCATCTTGTATATTTATTCTTGAATGTCAAAATTTTGAAATATTGAAAAATGGGGCTGTTGTGTGTGTTTGTGTGGGGCCTCTTTAGATTAAAAAAATTAAATATTTGAACAAAATCTGTGGGACCTGTATTGTTGAAAAAGAAAATAAAATTCCACAAAATTTGCTGGTTGTTAGTGATGGGTACGGTATAAAGGAAAGAGGTCACTCACTCTCAACCCATCCTTCACGTCTCCGATCGCCCAAGAATTTTGCCCTTGCGGATTTTGTTGCTCGCTGAGGCTAGATTTGGAGTTCAATCTTTGGATCTCCAGAATTTCTCAGGCTTGATCAGCTCGTGTTTTTGTGCATCCAGTGCTGTTGTTGTTTTGTGAAGCATATTATTGTAGGGGAATATGGGGAAGATGAAGGCGCACCTTGAGGTTGTATTGATGGCTTTTGTTGCGGTCTCCAGTGCAGTAGCCTTAGCTGTGGCTCAGGAGTGCAGTAGTAGCAATCCGTGTCCTGGTGGTGACTGTTGTAGCCAGTATGGCTACTGCGGATGCACTGATGCTTACTGTGGGAGTGGCTGTCAGAGTCAATGCGGCAGCTGTGGCGGTGGAGGAGGATCAGGGGAATGTAGCAGTAGTAATCCGTGTCCTGGTGGCAATTGTTGTAGCCAGTACGGGTACTGCGGATGTACTGATGCTTACTGTGGTAGTGGCTGTCAGAGTCATTGCGGCAGCTGTGGTGGCGGCGGCGGCGGCGGGTTCACTGGCCAAGCAACTTATTACACTGTTTACGTTCGTAAGCACCTTTGAACCTGCTGTTCTTTGCAGCCTGCAACACCAGCTCGCGGGGCTGATCGAAAACATATCCAGTTGATGTTCTATAGTCTTGAATCTGGGACTTAATTCTGTAATATTGCTATAGCCTAACTGAGAATAAATTTGAAGTAGAGTGCCATTAGACTATGTCGTTGAAACTGCGGAAATACGCCCCATGTCCAACATGAGCTGTATTTGAGCACGCGACAAGGCATAGCCACGATTCATACTTTCGGTATAAAGAATTCCAGTAATCATTATGTCGATCTGTGGACTTGCTTAATACTCTTTGTTTTGGGTGAGTTAATCATGCAGCCTCTGCGTGCTATGGCTACGACGAGAGCGAATTTCCGGAGCCAGGCCCACTGATTGCAGCGGCAAGCTCCGATCTCTACGACAGTGGGGCAGCATGCGGCGCATTCTACGAGATCACATGCACGGGTGCGGCATCTGGCGGGAGCTATCCCTGCACCAGTAATCCAACCGTGACGGTGAAGGTTGTGGATTTGTGCCCAGGGTGCAATGCAAACAGCTTCGATCTCTCACAGCAAGCATTTGCCATGATCGCAAATCTTGCTGCCGGTCGTCTTACCATTACCGCCCAACAGTACTTTCTACTCTTCTATCCCTGCTTTAAAAGACCATCATTTGCATATGCAACTCTAGATCATCAGGAATCTCCTAAATCTGGATGTGGACGGTTGAAGCACTGTCATGATTCTCATTAGGACCAGGCTGCTGACCTTGATCATGTTCTCAAAAACACACTGCTCGATGGATGATCTTATGTCGTGCTTGCAGGGTATCAGGCATTGGGAAGGAATCGGAAGCTGCCGAAATTGTCCCAGTGGTGCAACCTCGGGACACGATCCGTAATGGTACCACTCGTGTGTAAACATATGAGTGTTGCGTGTTTTCTATCATGCTGACTGTAGACAACCGGCGCGCCGATCCACGACACACTCAACAATATATGTAGATTCATATACACGATATAAATCACTCGGGACTGCAGCTAGTCGAGGGAGTAGTGCTAGCACCAGTCGACAGCTCGTCGACACACAGCCCGATGATGAGAAATACTGCATCATATAAATGGTGCCTGCGGGTAGCGGAAGCCCCTGCATGTCCTACTGATCCGAGGGGATCTATTGCAGTTCCGACAAATTGAACTATCTCGAGAATACATATAAGCGTCGCGCTCATGTAAATCTTCAGAAAACAAGCAATAAAAGTTGTCTATATTCACTTACAATGTGTGATTCTAGTTCGATTCACGTCCTACTCCTGAGTCCTTCCATGGTCGGTGCGATACACGAAATAATTCCAGGCTCTCAGCTGGAAGTAGTATGAATCATGGCAAAAATTGTCGAGTCCCTAGTTGTGTTGGTGGTGGGTATAGATGGGGCAATGTCAGGCGAAAGCAGTTTTCAACCTTAGTAAAATACCCTATGAAGTCCTTTGTAAAATCCACTGTCGTATTACATTTCCTTGTCACGCAGAATTCCACTGTCAAATCCCTTGTAAAAGCCACTGTAGTAACACATTTCCCTGTCACATGAGTTTTTCTGATGTCCAGAAAAGCTCATTCGAGGCTAGTTTGACCATCAAGTTTGAGTTTTTTAGGATATTGTGAAAAAACCCTAGAAAATTTCAGCATGTAATAGAGTTACCAGCAAAATAAGGAGAACACAGCACCAGAACCTTGAGTTTGGTCATACTAGGTGAGATTTTAAAAAAACCAGCCAAAAATAAAAACATTAGCATTCAAGGGGGATGAAATTCCAAAAACCATCAATTTTGGTGGTAAACTAAGTTTCATCCTGTCTTTCCTTTTTTATGAGCGCCTTTGGTGCTACTACATATATTTTCACTGCTCCTACCTACTATAATTAGTATCGAGAATTACTGTTGAGGTTTGAGAGTAACACATGAAGGTTCTCAGCATAAATGTTTGAGAGTAACAAACATGTGTTAAATGCTGAGTTTCAGCATTTCATACTGCGATCAAATAAAATTTCAACCCTTTGTGGATACCACTGAAAGAGGGGATAGGGGGTAAAAGCAGGCCCAAAGACAGGGTGAAGACAGGTTAACTTTATGCATAACTCTAATGTTTTAAAAATGATTTTAGGCCTCAACAATAACAGACTTGATTCAGCTGGATGATGAGGGTAAAAAAAGGTCTAAGAGCTTCCAAATTTGAAGTCAAGGAGCAAGAACTCGACCTTGAACTTAATGTAGGAAATACTGGGTACACTTGGTTGTTGCATAACATTTGGAACAAGTGGAATATAAGCCTGAGCCTTGTCAAGTGCTACGGAACCTGTATTCAGCATGAAGCTTCAGATGGTGCATCACTGAGATTGTGAAGAAAACAATCTATGCCTGGGAATATATACCTCAGGAATGGTCTAAAACTCATGTAGGGTTAGGTCCACTGTCCCTAAATTAAAACCCTCTGGTCATTAGCATGATCAATCAGTTTGGCATTGATCACTGGGATTAATCATCAGTCAGTTGAGAGTTTTGTGCCAGTTTTTGACAGATTTGAACGATTAGAAACTGTCAATGATGTTCATAGGTTTGATAGGGTGTAATAATCCATCTCCAAAAAATGAAAACCTGGAGCAGTCAGCTCTACAATACAGCCCTCAAGTTCAGCTGTGGCCCATTGAGGCTCACAAAATGCAAGATGAGACTTGCAGACATGTAAATCAATTGGCCAGAAATGATTCCAATTTTTGTACTACGACACTGAAACTATGGGTAGAGTCATGTGTATATTATATTCAATGTGCAGTTTGGAACTGAGTAGTTCTGAAGCCATGTCCATTACTAGGGTAACATAATGGTTGCCATCGGTGATATATTATTGATGTTCATAGTTTTGATAGGGTGAAATAATCCATCTCCAAAAATTCAAAAAGCTGAGCAATCAGCTCTACAATAAAGCCCCCAAGTTCAGCTGTGGCCCATTGAGGCTCACAAAATGCAAGATGAGACTTGCAGATATGTAAATCAATTGGCCAGAAATGATCCCAATTTTTGTACTACAACACTGAAACTATGGGTAGAGTCATGTGTACATTTTATTCAATGTGCAGTTTGGAATGGAGTAGTACTGAAGCAATGTCTATTACTAAGGTATCATGATGGTTGTCGATGGTGATAATATTTTCCTCATTCTGTAACCAAATTGAGTGATTTTTATGTGATTGGACGTGCAAACTGAAAGGATACAAATGTTCTTTGAGCATCACAAGTAAAGGAGCAATGCCAAAAACACAGGAAGAGGGATGAGTGATAGTTTTCTTCAATTGTGTTCGAAAATTTGTCTTTAGACTTCTCTCTAGATCGAGCCCCATATCTCCTTAGTCTGTTTTGAGTGAGTAAAAAACTGATGGGTGTGCTAGCTAAGGCTTTACAAAACTTCTTTCTATTCCAGAGGCAAAGATATAACAATCTAAGATTTTAAGCTTGAAATCCCAATTTGTTTTATTTCACCCATCATCAAACACTGAACCCCCCTTACACAAACATCCCATATCTTCATCTTTCCTTTATCAAATTCCATTATTTTATTGAATTGAGCAATTTTTGAGGCATTGCAAGTGCTAGGTGGAGGGCTACATATGTTTTTTGAGCTTCAGAAGCAGAGGAACAATGTGTAAGAATTTGACCTCCTTTGAGTTCTTAATTGTTCGGTCACCAATCTATCTACCCTAAGACTACTATGTAAGGCATTTTCAAAAGTTAAGCCATCTTACAATTGAAAAATTAATGACTGAACACTCAAAAGTTAAATGGCTTGTTAGAAAAAACCTTCCTTGTGCAATAAGTTAATGCTTTCTCCCCTTGTTGGGTTTACATTTTTGGAGGCAAATTCAGTAAATTTGGTAAATTGCCCAACACTTGGTGGGGTCACATTAATTAATTAGGGCTCAAATTCAAGTTTTGGGTTGTTACCAGTGTTGGGCAATTCTTTACTTCTAGGAAGAACATCTGGTTTTGGTTTAATCCACACATAATTCGAACTGGGAATTCAGTTCTCTGTCCAATTTTCCAGAAAAGAAATCTAGTTTTGTTTCTTGTTCTAAAAATCAGATTGGGCAATTCTAATCAGGTTCTTATTAAGATGGACTGGAACTGGTGTTTAACTGTCAGTTTAACCTTTGGTTAATCCTTGGTTCTAGTCTGTTGTTTTTAAAGGAAAAACATATTTCTTAGTTCCAGTTTTGGTTCCACACATAAATAAAAAAAACTAGTTTCTACTCTTAAAAAAGAAAATCTGATCCTTGTTGTGGTTCTTAGAATTATATTCAGTTCCTATTTGGCACTTACTTATTGAAACCAAAACCAAACAAATTTTCTAACTCACTGAATTGGGTACTCATCCACCACTGGTTATCACCATCAATTTAGAGTGTATCTAATCCAATGGAGTCACTTTCATTCACTGAAACTGACTCATGGAAAAGAAACATTCATTCAATAAAATCATTTAATCCCCGATTTATTCATCCTAGTGGGATCACATTCATTAATTCATTTCAAATCCTATTTTAACATTCACTGGCAATGAAATTTAATTGCTGTCCATAGGATTGGTATCCTTTTGAAGAGATTCAAATGGATTGAAGAGATCCTTTTCATCAAAATGTTAGTTGGACATATTGTTGTGTGTTTTGATAAGCTTTCAACAATTAGAAGCATTGTTGAATGGCAATTGAGGAATATTAAATGAATACCACACAAAAGACATTATGATAAAGAATATTGAAATTGCAAGAAACAAGTTTTATTGTGAAATCTCTGAAGTTGTTATAAATCTTGAAGGTGACAAACAAATAGGGACAATTTTTCTTCAAAAATAGCCAAATTGATATCCGAACTAACACCATGGTGATTGGGTTGCTTGGAAGTTGTATAATTCATGCTTAACAATTTGCCAACATGGCTTGTGCAATTTCACAAACTTCAAGAAATCAAACTCAAAGAAACCTTTCACATCTGGACAAATTTGAAAAGAGAAGAAATATGAACATTAAGTTTCAAGCCCATCAAGAGTTGGCCGGTGTTTTCTTTTTTTTAAATTGTCGATTTTTTGAGAAAATTTGAAATTTCTTGTTTTCTTTGGTTTAAATTTGACAAATTTTGCTAATGTTCTGGAAAAACTCACCACATTTTCAATATCACAAATTTGAAAAATAATATCCAAATCATGAAACAATAGAATTCAAATTTGGAATTTAAATAATTACACAAGACGCCAATCTAATTACATGAATGCCCACAAAGCCCAAAAGCATATAAAGACTTCAAATTTTGTGCACAATGGACTGAAATACGATGTATCAGATAAGGTAAAACAATTTCAACAAAGCAAGTGTTCAAAGTAAGCTACTGTATGACTGTTCGTGTTACCATGGGTAAGGAAGTGCATGCTTCCTTTTAGTTCCTCTTTCTTAATTTTGAAAAAATGTTAATTTTTTGTAATTAAAGAACGCAGTAATTAGCCTTATGATTTGGTTCAACCCAAGGTTTTTTTCTTCAATTTTGTTATTTTGCTCAAGTGGTGATCATCCATAAGTATATTTAGTCAATTTTCTTGATATTGAAAATATGAAAGTATGATATCTTTAGCACCTTTTCAAGGTAGTTATGGAGATTTTTGGCAAAACTTTCCCCCCAAAAAGAGGGAATTTGTGATAAAATATTCTTTCTCAAAATATTTTTCACAAATTGGTATTAATTTATCATTTTAAACAATCATTAATCCTAACCCAAGCTACTGACAGGGGTTATAGGCCTGAAAAAATACCAACACAATATTTCATATGAAAAACAATTGGAGAAAAAAATGTTGATCAATTTTTAATTCAATAGGTGATTTTTAGTGAAATCAAATAATGTCACTTACACATGGACTCAATCATGCTTATTGTGAGGTGACTTTCCGTCCCTCTATTCTTGGTTCTACAAGGTGATTATGTTTGAAAGCACAAATGCTACCGGTGAAGGAAAAATGCAAGTGTATTTTTGGATGTTAGATTGCGTTTGTAGTTGAAATTAAATAGCCTGCCTATTATGCATCATTTACGAGTAGAACTGATAGATATATTTTTCAAGTTCATACACTCCATATCTTAGGACTTTATGTCAAATTGTCATTGATTTAAACCGATGTTTAAGGACTCAACACCATGTCCAACATAGTTGCAGACCACTAGTCACTTGAAATATTGTTTCTAACACATAGGTTATTCAAATCCAGCTTGCCATAGCTCACTAGAAAACTATCTACAAGGCGCATCTTGTTACCAAATCTTAAGCTCTGTAGCCAAACCAGCAAAAAGTTATGCTATGAAACTCGAGAGGGTTTTATAAAGATGATAATTCAACTTAACTGCAAACCATTAGTCATTTGAAATAACACATAGGTTATTCAAATCCAACTTGCCTTAGCACATTAGGAAGTTAACTACAAGGTGCACCACCTTACCAAATCTTAAGATTTGCAATTAAACCAGTAAAGAGTTATATTACCAAACCCGAGAGGGTTTGTGAGATTTTTTCTAAAGTTCCAACCTCTCAACATTATCACTACTCATTTCCATTCCTCCAAAATTATTACAAGATTTTCATTCTACTTATTTTTCTTTTCCCATCTACTGAGACTAATCATTCTTTTTCTCCTCAAGAATCTTGTGGGAACAAGTATTCAACATTAGATTGAAAATTATGTCTAGGAAATAGAGAGAACCCAATGATCAGAGAGCACCCAATGATCCGAGTTCGCCTTTTTAAAAAAAGGAGAAATGAGGTGAAGGTAGATCCAAAACTTGGTGGCCAATGGAAGGTTCCATGCTTGGGGGCAATGGAAGGTTCCATGCTTGGTGGCCAATGGAAGGTGAAGGAAAAACACCTTTTCACCTCTTCCCATTTTCCTCCAACAAAATTTATTTAAACCTTCAATTTTGTCCTTTGACCTTACAATTTTACTTTACCATGGTTCTAAGCCGTTATTCATGCCTTTTTTTCCTTTTCCTCAATTTATAAATTATGACTTCACACCTCAATGTAACAAGTCCTTATCACCTTCATTATCATTTTGATTTTGATTGAAAATTTGACCTTTTTCTTCTCCTTGAAATTATGGCGTCGCGCATGGTCACATCTTACGGGCGCCAAGTTGCACAAGCGAATGAAAAATCGCCTCTAGAGTCATTTCTAGATCTAACCCTAATCCAACATCCTCGTGATGAAGAATTCGAACTTCAAGAGGTGTGTGCTCGTCTTAAAGTTGAACCCTTTCGAACCTGGTACTATCATATTTCTCCGACCTTTTGCACCTTAATGATTTTGTTACAAGTTAACACCGTTTTTGGTGATGAATTTGAGATCGTTTGTGAAGGTTATTACAGAACTAAAAATATTTCTATCTTTTCATGGTCTTCAGTTTAAGGTGTTGGACACTATCGTTGGTTGCGCAGTCCAATTCATCGATTGCCTCTTAATAGCAAGGCAGACTACTTAGTTCGCATCATTTGACACATCTTAGATTTCTTACAGTTATGAATTATCACTATGGCATAGCCCATGATTTTACATGTACTTGTAGCTTCTTACTGAGTTTATCCCTATTTTAAATAAATGTTTCAGTCATTATGAAATTCTTGTTGCCATTAGCACACTATCACATTATTTATTCAATCGTTAAGTTGTTTCGAATTAACCTTATGTTCATACGGCTTGAAGAGTTTTTCTATCTCTATTGGACTTTCCATTAGCATCCCTTCCATTATTTCAAGAATTTATAACATCCTTGTTACTCATTAATACTAAAACAAGACTAATGTTGTGTTGAACTTCGCGAATTCTGGTGTCCATTTCTACCCCCAACCCTCTAAAAAAATTTCACCCTTAATTATGCAATAGAGTTTCTAAATTTATGGTTACCAACTTTTTGTTGAAGAAAAGACCTAACCTAACACCTTTCTCATTAATAACGCATTTCATAGAAAAAAACAACCCCTCCATGCACCAAGCGCATTCATTATTCCTTATGAAATTGTTAAAAGCCCTTAATAACTTTATCACACTCAAATAACCTTGATGCAACTTTTAAAAATTGAGACTACCGCACATGGTTGTGTTAGTATGGTTCACACTTACATGGTAACAATGCCTTTTATTATGGTGTGAATAATTTTAATCATCTTGTGATTGATGTGGCTTCCTACATATTCTTTGTGCTGGATTTTTATAATTGAGAATTTTATTTATGCACATATGTGCCAATTTATTTGTAGGTATTTTTTTTGGCCAAATGGTAACAAAAATAAGTTTCCCACATCATTTTGGGGGACATGGATGATTAATTACACTTGGGTTCTAATCCATATGGCAACCAAAACTCAATCACAAAAGAAAGAAAAATCTAGGTCATCCAGATGTGAGGATTAAATTCTAATTGTCACCTCAACAATCAAGAATTATTTTTAAAGAATTATTTTTTAAAAATTGCAACTAAAATTTGGTTGCCATATGGACCAAGTTGTCTATAAGGACTAAAACTAGGTCTATTCCAATCATAGTTCAAGAATGACTAAAATCTAGGCTAAAAATTATATATATATATATATATATAAATCTAAAAACTTTGGACCATCGCTATGTGGAAATTGAATTTTAGTCACCTCAAAAATCAAATTATTTTTTAATTTCAAATTTTCAAAATTTTGCAACTGAAATTTGATAAATTTGTGGACTTTTATGGGACCAAATCCATCCTAGTTGTAAACCTCGGTCACAATTGAGTGGTGACCAAAATTTAGTCTTTAAATAAATTAATAAATAAAATTTAAAATCTTGATTGTTGAGATGTGGTAATAAAATTCCGATTGCCATCTTAATGAACAAGAGATGGCAATAAAATTTTGATTGCCATCTTGATGATCAAGAGATGGCATGAAATTTAAGTACCACATTTCAAAAACCAAAAAATAATAATTAATATTTTGGTTCAATTTAAATTGATTTTAGGACCAGATTTTTGGGTGTTAATTGATTGTGGCCAAGGTAGATGTGATCACACTTAGGTCCACCATAGTCCATAAAGCGATCAAATTTCAATTGCAAATTTTTGTAATTTTTTTTGAAAAAACAATTTTGATTGTTGAAATGGTGATTAAAATTCAATTTTATATATCCATGGTAAAAAAAAATTAAATTATTTTGCTCAATTTTTCTCTTGGGATTGACCTTTTTCATCTTTGTTGACTAAAATTCAATATCTAGATTTGATTCTTAAATAAATAATAAATAATTGAAATGTGCAATGAAAAAACTGAAATATATATATATAGTATAAGAACATTTGGTCAACGTTATGGTTTACTTGACAACCTAATACATCATAGCATTGACGTGAAAACCAATAGCACATCACATCAATTTTAACAACCTTAGCATGTAGGTTGTAAATTAGTATTATAAGAAGGTTGTGGTTGGTAATAAATAAATAGGTAGGTATGTAAGTATATGATCTATAAGTAGGTTCAAAACTGATGAAAGTAGGTTGGCAATAGGTATGTAAAAATTAGTATATAGGAAAATGATAATCAGGTTGTAGGTAGATTGGGATTGGTAATTAATAAGTAGGTCTACCTAGATATATGGATAGGTTGTAGTTTGTTGAGTAGGTAATAGGTAGGTAATTGTTTATAGATACATAGGCAAGTATATAGGTATTTTGTATATAGGTTGTGGGTATGACAGTTAGTAGGTAAGTTGGAGATTGGTAATACATAAGTTGGTAGATAAGTAAACGTGAACCTAGATTGTAGGTAGGTAGGGATTAATAAGTGAGCTGAGGAAATAACTATGTACATTTGATGTATCATGTATTAAGCATGCTCAAAAAACTTAGGTCTACCATCCTTCAAGTTTTATATCAATTATATCATGTTTATATTTTTAGTTCATTAATGTTAAGAGTAAGCAAAAGCTTATTTGTCTTACAAAGTGAACACTACAATCACAAACATGGTAGGGTGCATTCATTGTTGGGGACCACAAAAGGAATCATAACCATTTTTTGCTTTGTGTCTTAAGTTATGAAACAAAACCAATGTTTTAAAATGTTAAACAATGAAAGGGAGATATGCATGCTTAGACTTTCAATCAATAAGTGTTATAATGAATGATTCAAATTAATTGAACAAATTTTGAATGTGATGCATGCTCAAGTATAGACCAAAAATGAATGCAGGACTACAACATTTGACATTTCCAAAATGACATACTTTAGTTTGTACCAAAACCTATTAAAAACATCAAATAATGTCTTTTTTTTGCACCCATTTCTCTTAAATGTTTTTCCAAACCTTTTGAATTAATCTTGTAATTAACAAAACTGATTTAGTTGTCTTTATTAACACAACTTTTGCATGAAAAGAATTTGATCCTAACATCAATTGCACAAATTTTGGTGATTTGTCATACTAAAAATTTATGCCATTATATAGATTATACTTTATTTTATTTGTGGTTAAAATATGAAACAATCTGAACAAATATTGTTAGTCATGTTGAATCTTTTTTGAGAAAATTATGTAGTAGAGCATGGTTTTTGAACCATCTTTTGAACACTTCAAAACATGTTTTAATCATTAAAATCACAAAATATCACGACTAATTTAACCACGAAGTATGTGAGTATTTATTGAAAAAAAAAGATCTACCAAATAAATAATTTTGTAAATGTAATGGTCATTTAAAGTAATGTTTTGAGAGTGATTGTAAGGTGAAACATTCCTTTTGTGTACCCCAACCTTGAATGGACCTGATAGGTAGTCCTTATAATCTCCCATGTTTTTTTTCCTTTGCTTTAGAATTTGTGTTTACATTTTTACATTATAGACTTCATAAATATCTTAGAACTGAATTGTTTCATTTTCTTATAGATGGTCACCAAGGTGACCTTTGTCAACAAATTCAATGAAGAACAAACCTTCAAGATAAATCTATTTGGGCCAAATAAAAAGCATGTGAAAATCAACAATGTGCTAATAATATTTAAGGCATTTGGTAACATGATGGAAATAAATGACCTTAAATTAAGCATGGGCTCAATTGAAGTTAGATCAAATTATATAGGTCATCACAAAAGTTCTAGCTTTGGATCAAATTTTGGTTTCAAAGATTTGTATAAATTTATAATTCTCATTTTTGGTTCAAAGGTTTGTTTTGGAATATGAAATTGTAAACCTTAATGAGGGCGAAGGCATGGTTAAGTGTCTCAAAAGTGACATTTGAGAGTCCATAATCTAACACTAGTGATTTTTTTGCAATTTTAACAATTATCAAACCATAAATCTTATAATTATTCACTGTTCTTTTAATCAACCTATGAATATCCCTAACATGTGATTGATCAAAAAAATCATGCAAAATATTGAAAATTTTAATGTGAAATGGACTTCAAGGATAGAAATTTACAATAATCACATCATTTAAAACCTTAAAAATTAGAAATATATATATTAGGAAAGTTTCAATGCATTTCACTAATAAATTTTTCATTTGATGATGCTTTATTTTTTAATTTTTATGTTGACACTACTTTGACATATTTTTTAAGTCCACATTTTTCATTTTTTTTGTGTGATAGATGTAGTCATTTCAAAAGCCATTATGAGTCTATAAACTTTTTAAAATTCATCCAAAAACTTTATGGCGATTCCCATTAAAGTCTATGACAATATGAATAATTAAAAGTTTGACAATGTAAATTTTGAATATGGCTTTAAGTTTTACATTTGTATGTAATAAAAAAAAACTACAAGTGCGATAATCCAAATAGTCCCTTATTAATGCTTTCACCCATGAAATGACATATTGTGAACATGAGGAATGTGCCTTGTGAATGATAAGAACCTAGTTTATGTTGATGGAATTTTGAGAAAAATTTTGTTTCATTCAAAACTTTGGCACTTTTCAAATAAATTATTGTTGAAGTAAATCTTTCATCAATTGAATTTGAACAAAAGTAGTTAATTTACAACTTTCACATTTTTTTTATTGAACATGATATCATTTCTATATCATATGAGTATTTTATTGGTTTTTATGATTGAAATTTTAATGACAACAAATTATGGACAAAAGAAGTTTTAGTTAAATCAAATTAATTGTTTGTGCCAAAATTTTGATTAAATCCAATTGAGTAATATGACTCAAATTATGAATGTTTGAAATGACTAAAATTAATAGTTTTTGTGACAATATTAACTTATTTTTTAATGATGATATTATAAAAATATAATATAAAATAATAATAATAATAATTTTAAATTATAAAATTTTTAAGTGAACTATTGAAAAGCTCAAAATGTAATCACCTTTTACCATAATTCTTATTTCTTTCTCCTTCTACACAAATTATTGATAGTTCAAAATATTTGGCAAGTCATCATGAGTCTTGATCACAACATGTTGAAAATTGGATGTGAACTTTCATTTTTTTGTCACAACCCAAGCTTGGTTTTAATTACCATTGGACCACCATTTCACATGGTGATGTAAATTGTCATTGCACAAATATAAACACATAATTTTTTTTAAATATCACACATTATCACCTTATTAAATAAATAATTTACAATTACAATTTATAATTTATAAATTTATAAATTTACATCATCAACTTATAAATAAATTATAATGTGAAATAAATAATTTACAAAATACTGGTGTTAATTATGTTAAATTAGTTCAATTTATTTCACATATCATTTTTTTATTTCAAAAAATTCCCCTAAATTTTATTTTTATGTGAATTACAAACAACACATGAAAACATGATTTCCATAATTTTTTTTCATTTGTTTTAGTGATTCAATTCAATAAATAAATTGAAATAACATTAGGTCATCACTGAAAGCAACAATTATGTAATAATATTACATCCCACTTAAGACAATCATCACTTAATGTTAATTAATCTTGGGTATCATCATTAGTTAACATGAAAATTTTAAAAAAAAAACTCCTAATTCCATGTGGGTGCCACATATGCCATGTGTACAACATAATGTTCATTTTGATTAGCTTTTTTTTTCAATCAAAATGAAGATACCTCATTTCAATTTTAGTCAAATCAAACATAGTCAAATCATTTGAAACAATTGAACTTGATTCTACAATCATTTTAGTCATGATATTACTAGTGAAAAAATCATATTTTAAATTTAATGTATGCAATTGGTTTTGAATTTCATTTAATTTTGTTTTTTTTGGCTTGTCTATTCACCATGCAAAGAATAAAAATGATCAAATAACACCAATAGTAGAAACACAATCAATGAACAAGGATAACAATGTTGAAAAGTGAATCAAAGACAAAAAATGCATCACAAAATAAAAGCAAAAGGATATCCCTTTCAATGCATAATTCACAGTGTATTTGTACAAGATTTCTAAGAAAAAACCAACCATGGTGTTTGTGGAGTATAGTAGAAACTACCTTATGGTGTTTCACCTTATCTAGTGGAAGGTGCACAACCACAATGTGAGCATGATGCAACCTTAATTTACCAATATGAAACTAGATCAACAATTCAAAGCCTATGAAAGCAACAAATCTATGAAAGCAAAAAAAGGTGGTTCACATTAAAGTTATCTTTAAAGTCAAGTGATTAAGGGGCAAAAATGGCCAGTTTCGGCATAAGATGTATGACATCAAACACATAACTAGTAATGAAAATTTTACAAAAAGAATAATTGGGACCCAAACTCAATTTTCCACCAATTTTGGTGGTAAACTGAGTTTCGTCCTATGTGTCCTTTTTCTTGATCACTTGCACTGCTATTACATATATTTTCACTACTCCTACATGTACAACTATTATAATTACTTTTGAATCTTATGCATTAAATGCAATTCATACCTAGATTTAATCAAATTTCATTATTTTGTAGATACCATTGATAATGGGGATAGGGAGTCAAAGTAGAGGGTGACTTTTGGGATAACTATACTGTGAAAAAGATTATTTAAACTATGAACCAACATTGGCAACACTTTTGTTTGTGGAAAATAACACCACCATTTTGTATGTGTTGTAGGGTGTTGGAGGGTTGAGGACATTTATGACTAGTATACAAAGAACATCTGCATTAGATTTCAAACAAAGGAAAAGTGGTAAGCACAATTGAGATTGTTCAACCTTTTTTTTTTAAAATTTTTTTTTAAGGTATTTAAAAACACATTTGTTGGTTGCATTCCTTATAAAAATGTGAAACACTTGGGCTTTTCTACAAAGAGTTTAACTATAGAGAAGTTAGACAAAATTTGAAGAATTGTTGATAACATGTAAAAAAATAATGATGCAAAGAAACCTTAGATCAATAGCATCATGAATGGAATTCAAACTACAGTTGTCAATGTTAGTTTTGTCACATTCCATTAGTTATGTTGACATAGTCCAACATCACATTGGTTTAAGGTCAACTTAGGTCAAAGCCATAACTCTTTTACATTCGAAGGTAAATTTTCTACCTCATTTTGCTAATTAAAATTTGTCAATTCACAAAATTTTGGGGGACAAGAATGACTAGTTAAATTTGGGTCCAGATCCATGTGGTGACCAAAATTTTGTTTCAAGAAAAAAATAAAATAAATTATCATGATGTGACAATTGAATTTTGATCACCATTTCAACGGTCAAAATTTTTAATATACATATATGTAATAATATGTAACAATTTTGGCAAATGAAATTTAATCACCATAAAGACAGAGGTGTCCATAAGGATTGGGACCAAGTACACCTTAGTTGTAATCGAATTATGATTTAATTCCAATCTTATGAAAAATAATCAAATCAAATTAAATCTTAATCATCAAAATGTGGTGACAAAATTTTGGTCATTGTTTCAATGGTGAAGTTTTTTTTTCAATTTTTATAATTTTATTTTTTTGTGATTAAAATTTGTTCACATTAAATCCACTAATTTATTCACAATCTAAGAGTGCCCTAAACCCAGTCCGTGACAAAACTTTTTAAAATCTTGACCATTGAAATGTGGCAATTGATTTTTAGTTGTTGTCTTAATAATCAAGTTTTTTTAATTTCACATTTTAATTTGTTGTGACTAAATTTAGTTGCACTAGGTCTACCCAATCATAATCGAATGGCAACCTAAATTTGATCCTAAAGAAAATGTCAGGTTGGTGATTAAAATTCCATTGCCACAATTTTCAATTTTTTTTTCAAGACCAAATGTAGGTTATCATTGGACTATGCCAAAGGTGGACTTGGTGTGATTAAATTTTCATCACAAAAAATCAAAATCTCAAAAAAAAAATCTTGACCATCAAAATGGCAACCAAATTTCAGTTGCCATTGCATGAATTAAGGTTTTTTTTTCATGAGACTAGATTTAAGTCATTAGACTACAATTGAAGCTTGCGATTGACATGGCCTAATATACACTAATCCATAAAACAACTAAATTTCAATCACAAATTTTATTTTTTAAATTGAAAATGAATTTGAACCATCAAAATGGGAACCAAAGTGCATTTGTTTTCCAATATTGTAATTAATATGTAAGTTTTAATTATAGGTTTTTTTAAAGGCAAAGCTAGAAAGATAAAATATTTAGAATATATTTGAAAAACTTCTAGTGGGAGTTAAAAGCACTCCAAGCATACAATTTTGTAAGTAACTATCATTATTATTTATGAAGGTTAGCTTAGTTTGCTCTTTCAAGTCTAGAGTTTCGTTGAAAGTCAACAAACTTTCAATGGTTTTTGGATTCATATGAAATGTTAAGAACTTTTGTATTTTCCTTCAATTTTTTTTTGAATTAAAAAAAACTATTTCTGAAATTAATATAATTTGTATATTTTGTCACAACATGTGTAGAAATAGCTTGCCATTTTGGTATGGACAATTATTGTTACATGTCAAAAGAAAGAAATTCAAAAAGACATTCAACATTTTAGTAATTACATTTTTCCTTACAAAATAATTTGTTACAATTGCAATTCAATTGTAATAACATGGAATATGACATGTTCCTTAAATAATCACTTTTTTTTCCAATTTCAATATTTTTTTGAACAAAATGAATGTTTTTGTGCAAAATTTACTTTCAACTAAATTTTTACAACTGTTTTTTGTAATGTTTTTTATGAAAGAGGTGTTTGAAAAGTGGTTGGCATATGATGTGTGGTAATATGTCTACCCAAAAACAAATGTGTACATTAATTATGCATTTGCTACCATCAATTTACATGACAAGTGTAACCAACCACACCAAAATTGTAACCAAGATATGGCTACATCTCCCACCCATGAAAATGTTTGAAAAAACGTTTGGATCAAACTTGCTACCTATAAAAGACATGGTAGATCAAAATAATGTTCAATTTTTACTTTTTGGCTAGTTGGTTCCCAACCATTCAAAGGGTACTTGAATAGTCCAAAATTTTGAAACAAAACAAAAACCAAAATGGCTTCAAAACCATAATCAACAATTGGCTTCAATGATAGCTAAAACAAATCATAAAACTTGGACAAAACAACTTTTGGTTCTTCATTTATATTTTAGTTTTAAAAATATTTTTTCATAAAAAATTCCAATTGGGAATTGACATGTTAGTTTGAAAAAAAATTTAAGCATGTATAATTTTTGAACAATAAATTTTTAAGGGGGGCAATATTAAAAATATAGTTGTTGCTTTTAGAATAAGTCTCAAGTATGCAAATTTGTTTGTCTTTTTCTTTCGGTTTAGGCATGTAGTTTTGATAGGTCATCACTTTTATTGGTTGTACAATGCTAGAAATTTTCAGTTTTGAACTATGTGTAGGTAAGGAGAACCAGATATGGTTTGGAATTGGATCCACTTAAGAATTTTGTTTGAAAAACTAAAAACCAAAGTCTTGAAATTTGGAAAACTATGTTTGAAAATAGAGTAGATGTTCTTAAAAATAACTAGAACAAAGGGGTTTTTAAAAAAAAAGAAGTTAAAATGGGGGTTCCATACATTCTCTTGAAAAACAAGAACTAAGTAACACTAATTTAGAAGGGTATATCATACACAAACGTGAAAAATAAGTTATGTAAATAAATTGTAATGGAAATAAGTTGTGCATTAATGTGTAGTAGGAGGATTGCCATGCAAAAGGAATATCACATAATAATACACAAGAAACAAACAGTGTGGCAAATGATAATCACAAAATACAATTGAAACAAATAGTGTGTAAAACTTGTGACACCCAAACTTAATTATTACAAATGCATAGTTGGCATAATTGACTAGCACAAAGTTGAGAAACAAAAAAAATTCAATATTCGTGGGCATCATATCACAACCTTTCAAGAGAATGCCAAGATTTGGTGTTAGTAATTCCAAAGGCCATGTCCTTGAAATTTTTAGGCAATAGGGTGATAATTTCCAACAAGCATAAATCCACCTAACCAATGAAGTAATCTTGTGGCCTTGTTATAAAAAATTTCCTTGTTTTGTCCTCTTTTGGAGAATAGAAAATGAACCTTGATCGATACACATCCGTCACCACATTTAGTAAGAATAAGGTGCAGTTAATACAGTTAATTTTGACCACCATAGCATCCCTTATTTTTGGATAAGGAGTGCAGTGACTAAACATTGCTTCTTGGAATAAGTGATATTGTAATGAAATATCCTCCAATTCATAAGCAATTATGATCCTATTGTTTTGCTCTACAATGAGTATTGGGATGAAATTGTGCAAGAAAAAATGTGAAGGTTTGATATCATTTCCAAGCCACCTCCAAGGACATGGTTATAACGCAACCATTCCAATCTTGTCATGCTTGAAAGCCACACTAGATGATGATGGTTGTGAAATTCCTATATTGTAGTACTAACCTTTGAAAAGAACCCTCCTATCACCATTAAATTCATGAATGAAAAACTTGGTGATCTTGGCCTTCTATGTCCACGAGTGGCTTTCATAAGGCTTGTTGAGCTCAACAACCACCAAATCACTTGTTCAACACTCCTTCCCATGCAGCATAAAAAATGAGAATCCTTGCATTAAGGTCTGAAATAATTGTGAAATATTTGTCCCATATGTGGATCAACATCACTTTGGCCACATCAGAAAATTGACAATAGAAATAATGTTGATAAGTAGCTTAAACCTTTAATTATCAATATAATAAAAGTTGATGCAATGAACATTCCACAATCATACTACTACCTTTTCAATAATCATGAAAAAAAATTTACATGAAAAAAGTGAAATATTGTACCAAAAGTTACTCCTTTTCCCAATTTAAAGTGTTGACTAACATCATGTTAGAATAAGGTCAACTTAGGTCAAGTCAAATTAACTAGGGCAAGTTTATAACAACCAATATTCATGTCATTTGGTCACCCTAAACCCTATATGGCAACTATAATGATGTTCGATCACCGAAATCCTACAATGATTGAAATATGGCCCAAATTTAATCGCTAGATTAATGGTGCAAATTAAGCCATTGTCAATTGGATAATTAAAAGCAACGACGAAATCTTTTTCCAGGCAACAACCAAAAAACCAATTAGGTAATAACTAATTTTCTTTCATCACTAAATCAATGGTGAAAATTGAGCCATCATCAACTAGACAATTAAAATGTTTTGGGTGACAATTGAAAGTTTTCCAAATAGTGACTAAAAAATCAAGTGACCAGAAAAATTTGATCATTGGAATTAATTTAACCGGAAAAAAATGTTAATATCTAACCTAATGGATGAAACTAACACATCGAAATAAATGTTGACATGATAACTAAAGCCAAAAGGGCATGCCACATCATGTCTGACAACCCAAGAACCTTTGTTCTAAGAACATTTGCATTGGTGGTCCCATAAGACATGAGAGTATTTTAGAGATGGGAATGGTATGACATATTTAGAAATGGAAACAATCTATTTTCCAAATATGTGGTATAATGGCTTTGATTGCAGGAAACTTGAAAAAGTGATAGTTTAGGAAGATTTTTCAAACACACTTTGAAAGATAGTTAAAAGAAATTGACTAAATAAACCCACAAAATAACAAATCCATAGATTGTGTAATAGAGTAACAATTTAACAAATTATCGGTAATTATATCATGATTAATTATCAAAATAACAAATCAAGTGACTTCTTTAATTTGTTAATTTGTGAAAATATCAATTTAACGAAAACAATTTGCTTAACAAGTTACAACTTTAATTCATGATTTGCTTAATAGAGGAAATAATATTTTTCATTAACAAGATAAATGTAAATAAAAAGGATTGCAACATTGTAAATGGAGAAGAATTTGGGCCAACCCTCTCTCCCACGAATATCCCATGCTACTAATAACTTTTGAACATTCTTCATGTTGTGAGTGGTCCAACCTTACTTTTGACTATGGGGTTGAAATAACCTATTGATCCCAATAAGGACCACTTGTCCCACCTAAAACAAAATCTAATCCCAAATCAAAATGATCTAGTAGATGTGGCAAACACCACATGATGAAAATATAGTACTCCTTTGGCTTATAGTACCCAATTAGTGTATGTTCCTTGGCCACTTCTAGGTCTCAATTTCTTCACATTGTTCATTGCAACTTCTAAGTCTTTCATCTTCAGGTTCCCCTCAGCATATTTCATGACCATGTGAACATACATTTTGAAGATACATAAAGCCAAAGTGTGCATAACATCATTTGTCAAGTCCTGAGATACATCAAAACCATATAAACCATACAACCTCCAAAGATACAAATTCCCTTGAGTACCCGCTTCATGAGCAACTTCATGAGAAGGTGATGGTCTAACACTTTAAGCTCATTCCCACAAAGGCTAATAAAGGGACAAGAATTGGTGAGTAACCAGCAGGTAATTGACAATTAATCTTTGGTCCTGGCTTGTAAGAATCGAGGATCTGAATTGGGACTGATTTTCAGAATCCAAATTGGAATCAATGTTTAATTTTTTTTCCTGAAAGAACCAGACCCAAAACCAGATTTGTGGTTCTATTTGTGTGTAGAATCAGATCTGAGACAATTCCAATTTATTTTTCAGAGTTGAAACTAGAGGTTCTGGTTCTTCATAATAGTCAAGAACTGCCCAACAGTAGTTATGACTTCACTCGTTGTCATGTTACCTTCAGCAAGAGCTGTTCTTATGGAGGTTTCTCTACAATCTTCATAGATGTTAATTTGTGTGTTGAGGAAGCATGCCAATGATCAAAGATCAAAACCCATGCAATGGACAGTAAAGGGTATTTGTTTCCAGAACTATATCTAATTTAATTTGTGATGGTTTCAATTTTCAATTGTAAAGATGTTACATTAGTTTTGTCTTAGCAAGCATTCTTGTCCGTGAGGTGAGACTCGAGAGTAATTTTGCAATCATCGAGCAATTATGCCCCTGGTACAATCTATCCTGTAGAGGAGGTATAATGTTGCTGGAAGTGAATGATGCTCAATACACAAATGTGCATAAACTTGTTCAGACTCCGTTGAATGTTTCACTGTATGACTCAATGAGTTATGGATTAGTTTTGTACCCTGTCAATTAGAAATTTCTAGTCGGATGACAGAAGTGAGTTCACTATCTGTGACTTCAGCCTTGGACTCACATCATATGAAGGGTTTGGATGTGCTTCTGGAGGATCAAGGAAAATGTCCTATGACCCAAATAGAAGTTCAAAGGAGCATTTCTATAAGAGGACATGGGTGGGGGATTACAAGTAGGGGTGAGATTAAGCTTGAGGCCAAGTGAGTTGGTGTGTTGAAATTTGCCGTGGAAACTAGTGCTATGTGTGAGTTATTGGATTTGGGTGTGTGGACAGACTGACTGTGTGTGACTTGTTTGTTTTTGGAATGTGTTTTTGGAGGTATGTTTTTCCTGCTGTAAGAAATTTTGGACATCAATGCAAGTTTTGTTGAGGCTGTTTGGTTTCCATCCAAACATGACCATCTTATATTGGAATGTTATACTTCAAATTTTCACATTATGAAGTACTGAGTCTTAATGTTAAATGTTTAATCTTATATTATACTTAATGTGAAAACTAAGATGGCATCTTATACTTGGCTTCATCACATTTACATGCTCAAATATGTGTTTAGTTATATCTTGTCAACAGTACATTTTCACAGTAAGTGTAATATACTATTTCAAAATAAAATCATTACATGAAGTTATATAATCAATTACACATTTGGCAGTGGGTTGATGATTCTTGAGCCTGTAGCTCTAGTCTCAGCTGGCAACCGTTCAGCCTGTCGAATCTGTGAAATACATGACACTATACCTGCTCCCAACCACATAACCAACACCTTGTTGATTTAAAAAAAATTGTTATAACCCAAACAGAATTCCATCACTGAATTCCCCTATGTCAAGTAACTCTATAACATGTCTTACACATATTATTACAAAAGTAAAGCCATTTGAACCATTTGCTAAACCAAGCTATAGTTGGCCAATTATTGAAATTAAGCTCAAGCCTTGAGAGTCCAAAGGTCTTGATATCGCAAAAGAGGATTTAACAAACTGAATCCATTCAAGGAAAATTGGATGTTTGATCGCTTTAAATTCACCTAGTTTTTTACCTTTTAGATGGGATTTATGCATTTTATGTTAACATCAAGTAAACATGCATAAATCTGAAATTTAATGCTAGCACTATATGGAAACATATCCTATCTTAGCACTATAATATTCAACTTTATGTGCTTAGATTCAGAATTCAAATGGCAATATTTGGCATGTCCATCTTAATCACATCAAAAACTACAAAACCTCCTAAAATTAAGCATTTGGTATCTTCACATTACTTAACCATCTGATTGCATCCAAGACTACAAAACCTCCTATGATTAAGGATCTGGTGCGTTTGCCTTACTTAATCATAGGGTTTGTGATTTTGTTGGTTAAATGCTTAATGGCATGGAGCACCACAAACAAAACAAAATTCATGGAAAACTTCTATGAGACACATAGTGAGGTTTATGAACAATCTACCGCTTGTGGTTCAGTTCCAAAAGCAAAACAAGAGCACGGATTGAAGCAAAACATAAGAGACATCCAACTTTAGAGCTGTTACGAAGCTTTCTACGAGTTGGACATTATGAAGTTGGTTAATTTGGGAACAACGAAATGCATCAATAAGGTCGATATTGAAGCCAAATTTCAACCAAACTTTGCAACAAAATAAAATCAAAACCGAATTTAAGCTTTGTCAACCAAAAACAAACTTCAAGCAGAATTTTACTTGAGCAGAACATGGGTTTAGGGTTTACTAGTACTGAGTTTGAAAAATGGTACCTTTGATATATGCAGCCATTCTGCTTGTGTCCAATCCTCCCACAATATTAGGATCATGTTGTGCTTCTGCATCAAGCATATGCGAGAAGTTTTCTCGAAGATAAGCAGGATCCAGAGCATCCGCAGCATCCGCAGTTGCATTTGAATCTGCATTTGCTGTTGGCATTTCGATGCCGGTGTAGAGCCAAAAATGAGGATGCATCTCTTGCTGGCAATCCTTGAGCAAGCATTTGGTGGAAGAAGAGAAATGGGTAAGTGCACACCAGATGTGGTAGGCATGCTCGCATGACACCACCAGTGCTGCCCATGCAGGTTTGAAACCTCTGTTGCAGAATGGGCATGGTGAGACACTCAAAGCTTCAACAGAGGAAGAAGAAGAAAACATAGTTGCTCCAGCTCCTGTAGCATCACCAACACTAGCTGCAGCATTAGTGATTGACATGAAGCTGGTGTTGAATCCTCCTGCAAGTACTGGAGAAGGAGAAAGAGAAGGTCTTTGAATGGACTGGAGTTGAGACTTCAATGCTTCTTTGTGTCTCTTCCAAGCTTGATGCCATTCAGCAGCTGCAAGCCAAGTAGATTTATGAGCTTGCGTTTTGTCCTTCAGATTTTGTAGCTCTGATTTTGCTGTGCTCAGCAAACCTTGGAATGCATCCATAATACCCTTTTGGTAATCTATTTTGCACTGCAATGCTTCTGTATGTGTTCGACAATCCAGTATCTGGATTTGGACTTGTGCAGCAGCAGCTTCTTGACCATCTGCAGCAGCTTCTTGACCAGCTGCAACTGCTTCAGCAGCAGCTTCTGAGGCTACTTTTGCTGCTGCTTCTTCACTTCTGCTGCTCACTGCTGACAAAGTTTTCGGTTGTTGGGTTTCCACTTTGTCTTGATTCAGCAACTCCTTTAACTTGGATTTGGCTGTTCGTAACAAATTCTCCAGATCTTCGATCTGCTTGGAGAACAGCATCAGCTCTTGGTTTGTCTCATCTGTGATGATATTCAGCTGGGACAAAGTACGCCGTGCTTGTTTCCTTTCATCTTCCAAGATGAACAAATATTTTTTCCAGTCCTCACTAGCTTCTTCAACTAATACATATGCAGCAGCAGCAGTATTAGTATAAAGCCAGTATAATCACCTCAGGTCATACCAGGGTGGTAGGTCTGTATATTAGTGTTGATACCAGGTGCGAGCCTATATATACCAAAGCAACATTGGTTTGAACTTGCTATACTTAAGGGATCACACCCCATGACTCAGGACGGTTCTCAAAAAATCATAAAACTGGTTTTTGACCCTTAACCAGGGTTCTAAAAAGTTTAAGAATTCAGTCACCAAACCTACTTAAAACTGCCAGTTCTTTCTCAAATGTTGATTCTTTCATGAAATCCACCAGTTCTTTGTAGACTTTGAAATCCTTAGAACTGGAGGTTGTTTTAATTTGAAATTTTTTCAAAAAACCCAAAATGGAGACCATTCCTTGATTTCTATAATTTAAAAATTAAACCAGAACCAGAGGTTATCAACAAAGTCAAAGAACATTGCTCATATACACAATGTCATTTTTGTTAGAAACATAGTATTTCAAATCTGGAAAAAATTCAACTCACCTTTAGTTTGGCACAACGATGAAAAGCCCATCTTCTGGAAAATGCCAAAGAAATTAAAGCTCACTTTCCCTTGATAATACAAAATTCCAAGTACAATGACCGCTAGTTGGCCAAAATTCCCTCCCACGACCGCGCCAACTACAACATTAGTATTTGTACTTGTATTTGTTGGAGGGGGAGATGTGACAATTAAAGTTGTCAAAGATGGTTTCCTGGTTCATACCTTGCATGCAAAAACCCACATAATTATCACACATTAAATTATTTTTATTGGAAAGTAAATTACATGAGAAAAAATTAGTATTGTGTACTAAACAAAATTCCAAACATTAATTTAACTTGCATTGCATAATAAATCAACATGCCAAATGTTTGAATTCAAAAGTAGAATCAGAAACCTACTACCCACCTCCCAAAATTTGTACCCACCAACCACTTGTTCCAACATTTGTTTAGATTCTTACTAGAAATGGTTTGGAATCAACTCAAGTAAATAATGTGATATGTACTAGATTGAATAAAAAAGTCAGAGTGTAGAATAGTACAAGAAATTTAAATTATTATTCAAAAGGAGACCCGCGGGAATCGCACCAGTGAAACAGTTATTTTGCACCTCCCTGAGTCACAAAAAAATGCAATACCATATGTTATGTGTGATCTTTCACGTTGCCAATAATATGTACATTTCAAAACAAACTCTTTTATAATTTACTCCAAGATCAAATATGGGTATTTCAAAGAAGGTATGTAAAACATGAATATAGGTCAGGCCATAATAGCATATATCAACCGCCAAGTCTTTAAAATCCAAAGACTTATGAAATAGCAAAAATGGACAAGTATAATAAAAAAAAGGCAAAGATTCTCAGGCAAACTAGAGACACAATCACGTTATATAACAATTTATACAAAATGCATGTATTTATTTAAATTGATTATCAAATGAATTTTAAATTCATTATTGTCACAACTTATTATAAGCTAAGTGCAATTATTGCCACAATATACTTACAATTCAGTCAACAGTGGTAGCGAAGTCAACCAATCAGGAAGAGAACCAGTCAAGTGATTATTCTGCAATTGCCTGCATTACAAAACACATGACAAAAAAGCACATAAAATGTATTAACCTCAATTTCATGACATAATATCAAGAAATTGTGTTTAAACTAAATGATTAAAAAGCATCAAGAACATTAAAAATTGAATTGAATTCAATAATTGAGATAGATAATCAATTCAATTCATTTAAATAAATAAATAAATAATTTCAGCAACACTCTTATTTCTAAATGGAGTTTGTGTGCTCACAATGTTCTCAAATTGGTTAAGTCTTCAAGCTCAGATGGCAATGGCCCCATCAATTCATTGTTAGAAAGTGAACTACACATCAAGTTATAAAGAAAACAAAGCATTAGGGGCATTGAAGCAAGATCCATTCACCAGTTGAAGTTTGAACACTAAAAAATAATAATTTTCAAATTCAAAATTGAGGGGAAGAGTGTAAGAGTCAATAAATAGGGAAATTCAACCCCATCCCAATTCTTGCTACTAGGAGTTCTAGGTTATAAGCCTGAGGTTAACCTTAAAAGCTTTTACCCAATTCCGCGAGTCTAATGAGATGATGCAAGCAAAAAGTTCTACACATATTACATAGAATGTTCACTATTCAACATACACATTTTAGTCACTCTTACTAATGTGTAATGGTATACTATCCAATATTTGCTGTTTATGGGTGGGGAGAGGCAAAAATGTAACACAAAACTTTGTATGTAAGAAGTTATACTGATATGACCCAAAATATAGTTCATGGCTGGATCTGCTCTACTATCTACAGAGTGCACATCACAAATTACAAAATGGTTTTTGAAGGGAATCAGCAAAGAAAGAGTTGTACTCACAGGCTGGTCAGACTAGAAAGGTTGCCAAAGCTTGGACAAACAGTCCCATTCAGATTATACCCTGAAAAATCCCTGCCATCACCCATCACCACCATAACTTCACCACGGTTCATGTGTTTCAAGCACTTTCAAAAAATTCAAGTAAATGCAGAAATTTAGTTTGAAATACTTCGACAAATTCCTGGCAGCTATGGCAACAAATTCGTCCCCCTACATACAAAAGCAAAGCATAACTGACTGTCTGATCTTTCACCCAAATATAATATTGTATGTATAAACCGTATTACACATAATAATATTCTGTACAACTGTATTACATGTGATGTTGTGTATACCTGTAAGTTAGGGTCAGGAAACTAAAACTTACACAGCTATAATGGAAGGACTTGTCGTCATGTTGACACTGTTACAAGTGAGCCAAGAATGAGGATATGGCAGGCAAGGGTCACCAGTCCACTCAGTCAGGTTCAGACATGATTTTATTTCCTCAATCGCAATAGCTGTTCACGCAGAGACACAGAAGACACAAACTCCCAATGTTAATAAGTTCATCTTCCGTTACATGATGAATTACCAGTCATATAACCCTAGCCCATAGCCTGTAGCCCTTAGTGTGATCCACATCCCTGATTATTCATCTATGACTAAAGATGATGAAATTAATAATTAATAGAGTTGGTACCCAGGTATGTTACTGAAATTTCTATTTTGTGTCATGTTTAGGGTACATTGCCATGAAAGCTGCCACCCAGACCAATAACTGACCAAACATAGCTCTTATATTGCAGTCAAAAGGATCTTGGAACTTAGGCTCTTTGTAACTTTTCAGAGCTTTGGACAGAAGCCATTCAGTGTCATTTGACAGTTAATGTGATAATCACTACTACAAGCATGACTGTCATGCTTGACACATTTCCATTGTGGTTCTCACTACACTATGCCCCAGGGGTGATGGCTCACTGGTATAGCCCATTCTGAAACCTTGGGACCTCAAGAACATTCTGGGTGCAAACCCAGTGGACTATAGGTGAAACTCCTGCTGGCACTCTGCCAATGAGCTTGACCTGGGGGTGCCGTCCCGTACACAGGAAACTTGTTGCAGACTGGCACTCATTATTCTGTTGACCTGGGTATCCCACTATTTATGACCAGGTAACCTGAACTGGAACCAGTGGTTAACTGCTGATTACCCTCCTAAATGCCAGTTCTAACAGTTCTTTTCAAAAGTTCTGGGTCCAGTTCTGGACATACTAATTGGAACTAGAACTGGCAGTTCTAACCAGCCAAACTGGGTAACTGCCCACATCTGGTTAAACATAACATATCCACTATTCACATTTGAACCCCAAACATTTGGATGTCCGCCACAGAAATAAAAAATTCACCTACCCCATGCATGTCAATGCAAATGTAAACACACAAAAGGAAAACGAAGACAGTCAAAACAGTAGTAATGAAGTGGAAGACGAAATGTTACAAAGGCATCCTATGGCACAAGTCAGCTAGCCATGAAGGTGCACTAGCTGGTATGTGTGGAAGAGGTGAAGAACTGTGATTAAGCGTGGCAGCCTGCTGAAGAATCGCAATAGCTTGCACACGGTGGAAGGCTATGGACATATGTGATAATACATGTCTAACTCTTTGAAGGAGATTATATTCACCATTTGGGTCTCTTGTTTGTATTTGGTTGTACACACCTTTTAGTGTACAAAAAGACTATGTATGTATTTCTCTGTATCATTACATGTATAAATGACATGTTAGAGTACATTATAACTCCTTGAAGAAGACTACTTCAGCAGACATGGACATACTCATAGCTACTCACCCATCTTGGTTGGTTGTTCTTGTTGGTCACCACAAATAATGTACATATTTTCTCTCTAGTATACATGTACAATTACAGTTATAAGTACAAGTGCAATTACATGTACATTTACACATGCAATTGCATGTATACATGTATAAGTATATGTATAACTATTTGAAGAAGAAGATTGCAACAGCAGAGAAAATGCAGGCAGGTAGCTAGCTAGCTAGCTAGCTATGTGGGTAGGTGGGTAGGTAGGTAAGTAGGTTACTGACCGTCTCTGTCGTTTGTTCTGGTGGCAGTGGCGTCGATCCTCTCCAAGAGCTCCAGAGCATTTAGCGACGGACCCAAAGGTTGGGGATCGTCGTAAGGGATTGCAGGAAACAGAACAATGTCGAACAAATTTTCTTGCAACAGCAACTGGTCGCTAGTGCTGTTGCTAGAAGAAGACGAAGAATATTGCAGTTGCCAAGATTCTTGGCTCGTAATGAATGCCCCACCGGTGATATTATAAGGATTCTCAAAAAGAACGTCTGGATCAGCTGAAGAAGAACTAGAAGAAGAAACGGAAGAAGCAGCTGCTGGTGGTACTTTGACATAGAACTGTCGCGAGAATCGAGTCGCTGTGGAATTCAGTTCAGCAAAGAAAAGTCCCAAGTAGACTGTAGTACTAGACGTCGAAGAATTACTGCTCTCATTGCCGCCCCCCGTGACGACGTCTAGTGGAAGCGAGATTGTCAAATTGGCATCGCCAGTACTAGTACTCACCGCACTGTCCATCACAGCTGCAGGCGGTAGACCAGAGACGTTCTGTGCTACCTGAACTGTTTCATTACCCCATGTAGTCAGATTTTGCAACGCTCCAGTAGTTGCCTGCACATATGCTGAACCCCCCGGATTCCAGTAGCGATCAAACGCATCACTGGGTGCCCTGCAGCGTGCACACAAAAAATATTTGTAGCTCGATCTGTGAGAGAAGATTGCAGTTCAAATCTTGACCGAATGAACAGCATGCAGCTAGATAGATAGCTAGTTTTGATCTTCTTCTGCAAGCCTGCACATTATAACAAGAGTGCTGCAGTTGTGACCAAATCCTTGGAAAGAATTTGACAAGTTTAGTAATTCAGAAATACAGCTTGAGAGAAGCTTGCTGCAGATCAGTCGAGCTGGAACTAGACCCACATACCTGATCAGATCGGTAGATTCTCCGCCAAAGCTCAATCTATATTTGGTCTGATAGTATTGTCTTTGATCTTGCACTAGATCAGCAACGACAAATGCAGGATAAGATGGAAGAGGGTGCAAGGAGATTGAAGAAACAAATGGGTTGGAAGATTGAGAACTGGAGTCGTCTCGTACTAGACAGAGATAGATCACAAAGCTCGGGGATGCAACGCTGAAATCTCGGTATATGAAAGTATCAGCATTGTCGAAGGTGACATTGGAGACAAGAGTCTCGTATAGCGATCTGAAAATTGGGGAGTCCTAGTGTTGTTGTTGTAGCATTGATGTTCTGATCATAGGAGCCGTAGAAGAAAGTAGCTCTGATCAAATAAGTGTTGTTGGGCGTGACTGGCAAGCTGTAGCAATTCTTCTTCCGAGAATCAGGGAAGTATCTGAGAGTTGTGAATTCTGAAAACTCTGGGTAGCTCGCATGTGCATCGGGTACTTGTGCACTCACTCCTGTTGTTATGTACTTCGCATCAGGTACCCATGTTATGTTTGTGATTCCATCTACATAACTATCTGATGAACCACAGTTGATGTTGATCACTTCATCATCTGCTGCTGCAGTTCCTCCTCCTGCACAGCAACACAAAAACACA
>Ga0116229_10001219_pt1 | contig 39588 bp, 35 predicted proteins | sample S1TSphgellanicum_3_FD_87313 | JGI IMG/M metagenome (GOLD analysis project Ga0116229, IMG submission 87313) | Host-associated microbial communities from peat moss isolated from Minnesota, USA - S1T2_Fc - Sphagnum magellanicum MG | ecosystem: Host-associated > Plants > Peat moss > Unclassified...
TAGTTTTCATGGTTTTGGTTTCGAATCTAAGGAAAGATCAATTCCATGGTTTAGTTTTTGTGTTAGTTCCAACAAAAAGTACCAACTCAAGTTTACTCCTCAAATTCAACATTACAAAACCAAGCATCACATTGGTACATACCTAATATTGAAACTCATATAAAACTAGTACAAGCCTAGTATAGATATAAGGTTCATATTGCTTCAACTCATACTAGACCAATAGACTTCATGCTACCAATTTTGATAAGAGTGTTGATACCAAACACATGCCTATATACTAAACATGAACACTAATTTTTGCTAGTATTGGTTGGGGTCAGGTTTTCAACATGGGTTTGCATTAGGGTCTGAGTACCTAGTTCAATGAATCCTAGTGAGGAAAACATAAAAGTCCAATAAAAACCAATGGCCAAAACCATCACACCGCAAACAAAATGGAAGATTTTGATAAGCCTTCATCCTGTCATGACCTAAACAAATTTGGGATGTACATTGATCAAAGTGTACATAGTTGACTTATTAACTATTTGCAAAATTAAATCTCCCACATGCAATATAAAACACAATGGACATTGTGTTTGAAAAATGAATACAAGCTTGTTGGGAACAAGCAAAGAGAACATGCTTTTAAAAACATCTAGAATTTTTTAACCCTGTCCATATATACACACACAATATTGTTAATGTATTAATATTTAGAGGTTCTTGAATAGGTTTGTGCTTAGGTGTGAAGAAAGAATTGTTATGGATGATGAAATTGTTCAATTTGGTGGTCTGAATTTTGTTTCATAGTTATCTTGAGTGAACTAATCATTCATGTGTAATAGTTATTTACACACAATGATCTTCCTCTGCACTTTGTTTCACCAAACAAATATTAGCATACATGGTCATGTGCAACTTATTCTCATGAAATGGCACCAGCTAATAACCTAGCATCCATACAATGACTATTCCAGGCATGCATGTTCCAACCACATAGCCTAAAGGGTGCTTATATGAATCTCCAAACAACTTTCTAAAATTTTGGCCTTCCAATAATTTTCAAAAATGACCAGCTATTTTGTACTTAACCATGCCATGGTATTTCAATATCAGGTGCATTTTGGTTATGCTAGGATGAACCGAAATTGACAATGATGATAGGGGAAACTCATGATCACCAACCATGACTTAAGGGTTCATTATGGGTATCAGTACATGATGTCAATAAGTCATATCGAGGCACATTAGACAGTTGCTACAGTGTACATCAAAAACCATGAATTTGTGATATTAAGTTGTTGCCACCCAAACTTAAGGTAGGTAGTCCTTGTGACAAGTAAACTTCTTTGATTTTGGCCAGAAGGGCTCCTGGATGAAAAATTATGCTTTATAAGGTTCCCTCCAGATACACTACAAAATTTCTGGCAGATCATTGCACGAAAAGAGAAATCATTCACATCACCACCAGGGTTTTTTTTTCCATTCTTCTGAAGTGAGTGGGTTGGTGAATCTTCCAGAAGAAATCTTAGCCAAATTTGGCTACAAGTCAGAGAGGAGTCAGAACACTAGAAAATATTAGGATTCCTTGTAATGTGTTTGGTGGCATGCTGAAACTTGTTATCTAAATACGGTGATTCCAGTTGTGTTTTTTTTTTCAAAATATGGCAACTTTGAAGGATTCGCACTGCCATTTTTTTTTGTTCACCAAGTGACGAAATTTTGCTTAAAAAAAGCGCTGACCAGCATGGGCGAACATATGTGAATACTTCTTCCTTTCATGTCTTTTTTATACAATTTACTATATTAGGGTTCATATTCTAAAATTATTTTCACTTAATTCATCAACCACAAATAGTAAAAAAAATGTGAAAACAATTAAAAAGGTAAACCCATATTCCATTCAGTGTTTTTTTTTTAAATTCACGTTGTAGATTGGTTGGTGACCATTGAAAAGAGGGATTAGCCAAATTTGGCTATAGGTTAGAGAGGAACGTAGAAAAGTATAAGAATCCAACTACATTTTGGCGACATGCTAGAACATTTTGTCTAAAATATGGCAATATAGGCCCCTTTTTTTTTTAAAAAAGCCTTTATACCATTTGCAACCACTTTTTCTTTATCATCGGGATGCAATTGCCCCAAAAAACATTGATCCCATAATATCGATCTCATTTTTTTTTTAATTGTTACATTTTGGTTTGCACAATTGATGAAAAAAATCATTGAATGATAGAGTTGGACTATTTGTATGAACACATCAAGCCTGACAAACCTTAATTTCCACTTTGCTATTTGAAAGTGTTACCATATTCACATTATGTTCCATGAAACATGAACTTCAAAGCACAATGTTAAGAATGAAGAGCATATATACCTAAATAGCTCATTGCATAACCACAAGCTACTTTGGAAGCTTAGGAACTTTCTAAATGAGTGTAAGGAATGTGAAATAAACATTCATAAATTGGAACAAGATCATTGTGAAAATTCAGAACATTACATTGCAAATGTAATGGAAGACACACATGCATTAGAAGGAATTATGTCCTTTGTAACCAATAAATTTATGGGTACAAATTCTAAATGACTATATGTATGACTTTAGTCATAAACTATTATTTTGAATCTTATGTGCAAAAAGTCATAGTCATGTATTAGTGTGGTATGTGACTAATAAATGATAAAGTGGTAACAAGATGGAAGGTGTCAGCTTTCATCATTTTTATTTCATCTATATGGCAACCATGATTGATGACAATGTGACATGGACATCCAATTATCATTACAATGATTAAAAAACGATTACAAGTCATTTGATATAAATATAGACAACCCTACCCCCCCACCTACCTATGTACCTACCTATTTGTCTACCCACCCACCCAACTATCAGCTGATTTACTTATTTACCTATCATCAACTAAGTTGCAACCTCCTATCTATCATCCTAGGTACCTAACTATCAACCTACCTACTTACTAGTTTTAGGTGACTAAAGGACTTTTAATTGCAAAATGTCGTTTATAACTAAAAAATAATCATAAACACCAATCGTAAATTTGATTTTTTCTTCTAATGAAACCACTCATTATGGTGTTCTATGTGGACAATCTTTTAATTATAGAAAACCACACCAAAAATATTCATTGATTGAAAAATCAACTATTTTCCTAATTTGAAATGACTGAGTTATTTTTAAGTGTAGGGTTTTTGTTTTTATCAACATGCATATTTATGTGCCAACATGCATATGTTGCAAACATTCTTGACAAATTTCAAATGAATGATTATAACCTAGTGGCCATAGCCCTTTCAAAGAATGCCAAGTTTGGAAAGGATGAACAAGGGGAGGATGTTAATTTGACCTTGTGTGACCGAATTATCAACAAGTTAATTTGCATCACCAATAGTCATTTTGATCTCATGTACAACATAGTGGGGATATTTAATAGATACATGAACATGCCCAAAAATACATATTTGGTGAGGGTCATCATATTTTGAAATATCTTAAAGGTATTCATGATTACGATATACTTTATCAATATTGGGATGAAAATGAATTTGAAAGGTTTACCAATGCAAACTAGGTTGGTGATAATGATGAAAAGAAGTCTATCTTTTGCTATTTATTCAAGCTTGGAAGGAGCCCCATAATTTGGAGTTTAAAAAAACAACTAATTGTTGAATTCAATTCAACTGAAGTAAAATATCAAGCAACATTTGAAGGTGTTTAAGAGACAATGTGGCTAAGAGTGTTCCTTATGCAATTTAGTGTGTTTCAACCAAGTAGTTCAATATATGTTGACAACCAAAGTTGTATGAAGATTGCAAAAAACTTGATCTATCACATGTTTGCACCAAACATATTGAAGTGCATTACCATTACATTACAAAAAAATTATTTCAAGAAAGATTAAATTAAATTATGTGGCCACAAATGATCAAATAATTGACATTTTAACAAAAAATTTAAGCCAAAATATTTTTTTGTATTTTAGGAAAAAACTAGGAGTTCAAAACCTCTCTAAACTTAAGTAGGTGCCATATGGATAGGAGAATTAATGAAACTACCTCCTATCCAATGAAGGAGAATCACAAGGCTACCATTAAGACACGCATGTGTTCACCAATATTCTACCAAGGTTCGAGTAGGATCAAAAAATATTTATGAAAGTAAAGGAGGGTGTTAGGATTTTATTCTCAAGAATTCATTTGAAAGATCTTATTTTAGGTCGTACATGCAATTAAGGTAACCACATGAATATTTGTTAATCAACTTTTGGTTTCTAGGACTATTGGTTATATATAGATTAGTGTATGTTTGTCGACTCTACCCATAGGGAAGAGACTATGCATCTGTGTAGGATTTGGACTTGGGGATAAAATTTTGGCTCACTCATTGGCCAATGTGGAGATGACAAATGTTCACAAAATAAAAATTTCACATGAATGTAATTTTCCATGTTTGGGTGGATGTAACCTTAAATACATTAGGTTTTCAAGTAATTGAACATTATAGGTTTTGATAACCATCATAGAAGCTGAAAGGATTTTCTTCTTCAACCAAGCTCTTTGCTATTGGAATTACAACTTTAGTTGGATTCATCATCCAAAGATGATTTTGTTGTTGATCTTCCTACTCCACCATTATTATGTCATGCATGGTCTTCTTCTATCCACTCCACCTTCACCTTTGTCCTCTCCAAGATCCTTTCTTTTGTTTGGCTTTTTGGAGCTACAAAAGTCTGCAACAACTTGGAAAAACTTTCAAAGAATCTAGGTTGTGCATTTGTAGTCTTCCTCCTCCTAAGCTTAGCCTGGACAAGAGCCACAACCCTAGCTTCATATGTTTGTGATATGTATCTCTTTGGATTCAAGCTCTTTGTGCAAAGAAAGAGGAGATATTGCATATGTTATGACTATCAAATCTCATTCATTGTTGTGAAAGAATTTGGTCCTATTCATGTTTTTTGCATGATAATTCCTTCCTTTTATCCATGCTAGGTTACTACTACCTAATGCATCTTTAGTTTTCTTTTGGTTTGGTGTTGTACTATTATTGTTAATCTAATGAAATGTTGGTTGGTATAAAATTGTTGTGGATTCAAATAGGATTTACTCTTTTATTATTGTGCATCTAGTGATTCGACCCTATCCATAGTTGTTTCAAAACAACAACAATTTCCAAGGATAATCCACTGATTGTTTTTCCAATAACTTGAATTCACAATTTATACACAGAAAAGGGTATTTCTCAATTCATAGCATGGCTTCAACAGCACTAACTAGGTACAATCTCACTACTACTACAATTGAAGTTATTTCATGATCTAAGTTCATTAATGGGTATGTGCAAGGTTTGTTTTTGTTCCAAGCATAAAAAACATAAAATTGTGTGTCGCAACCCTAGCTTTGGGCTCGCGACCAAAGCAAATGGGTTGCAAGGTTGCGGGCCAAAGGGAAGGAAGCCCGAAAGTCAAGGCAAAGGCATTGTAAGGGTGCGAGCCAAAAGGAAGCCGAGAAGTCACATCACATACTCCCGGGAGTGTAAGAGTGTGAGGGAGTGTGAGGGAGTGAACACTCACACTCCCAAAGCAACTCCCACTTTGGGAAATGGAATCCCGGTGGACTCCCGAAACTTCAGAGAGCAATTGCAGGGGTCAAAACTCAATTTCTTGTGGCGTTCTTTACATCATTGGAAAGCTCTTAGAACGTAGATGTCTAAAATGGGCTCGCATTGCTCATTTGGACATCTAGAACGTAAGTTATGGTTAGAAGAAGGGCCAGGAGTCAAATTGCCAATTTGACTTCCGATCACAAAAAGTCGTGAATCGACCCGATTTACCTAGCTGCAGGGGGGCGTGCCACATATCGTTGGAAAGCTCTCGACAAGATCTACAACTTTGCTTCAGACCGCATCGCGATTCGAGGTCTGCTCGCAAAGTTATGGGGCTCCAAAGTCGCGGGAATCCCAGTTAGCGGGATTTCGGGACTCCCACTCAGGAGTTCCGGGAGAGAAAAGCCATTTGGATGTAGGCCAGCCAGTCACAGAGTATACCATAAAGGGGAAGGTGGTGGCTTCCCCCAAGTCCAGGCCGTGGTGAGTCTTGTGTGTCCGTGTTGCTCGTGGTTCGTCCTAGCACCAAGGGTGTTCCAACTATGCACTAACCACTTTGTGTGAGTTATGTGCAGGCCCGTGTGAGTGAGTGAAGCTTGTCAACTCTTCCTAGTCCCATCCCAGAGCTCCAACGCACACCTCTACCCCTCAAAATGTTGTGAGCTAGGGAGCGTGCTCCGATTCTTCTCTCTTCCGTTGTTTTCTACTTGGGCTCACATTTGAGTCCTTTAAGGAGTTGGGAGTGCGTCATTATGTGTGGGTTTTTTCTCAAACTTGACGATGAGGAAATTAATTTGAAAAAAAACAACAAATTTGTATTCTTTGTTGATATAATTGGTTTTAGCGTTTAAGTTTTGGAAGCAAAATTTTGTTAGAATTTGGAATGGTGATGGGTTGGGGGAAGGATTTTTTTTAAATGGCTTTTTTAGGTGGAGTGAGAATTGCACCGTGGACAAAAAACGAGATTTTTAGTGCCTTCCTTCAGATGCAAAGCAAGCGACCACAAAAAGGTCTTTGTTAGAGGGCTGACAAGATTCCAATATGGTGGGGTGAAACCAACCCCTATGTATCATCATCATCATCATCATCATCATCATCATGCAACCATTAATTCTTTTAGTGGTGAAGGTCAAGGATTGAAGAGAGCTTGGTGTGGGAACTCCAAAATTCAATAACAAGGTGTAGCAATGAAGGTCTTGAAAAGCTTCAAAGAAACAAATCATGTTAGAATCCCCTTTTCAAACCCTAATCTTTGTGTCTTCTTACATAAATGTCTATAATATTTTTGGTAAATATCTTTGAATATGGGCAATGTAAAAGTCATGTGAATTGTGTCCTTCATTACCTTGAGGTGGAAAAATACATGTTCTTGATGACAAGTCCCAATTCCACTATTGTAGGGACTTCTATTAGCTATAGTGAAACCATATCTTATTAAAAACCCAACAACAATGATTGCTTTGAATTTTATTCGCATACATGTTCGTGGACCTCTTTGCTATGGTCATTTTGTGTTCCGCACATTTGGGGTAAGAATAATATAGGTTTTAAGGTTTATGATACATATGGTATTTTGTATGGAAAACTCAAGACATTCACATTTGTTTTGTAGGACTAAATACTACATTGAGACACCAACAGGTCAACGAATGTGGGATAGATTCCATATCACAAGTGTTTTTTGACTTGGGTTACGAGGTTCAAAATGAACTTTGGTTTCCAACTAAAAAGGTACGGGCCCTATGGTTCTCACCACCCAAGCATTTGCTTGATATGGAGGGTAGTGAAGCTAATGGGCCATTGCCACACATCTTTATATTTGAGCTCATTGTGAATGAGCTTAGCCTTGTAGCCCAAGTACTACAACTTTTTTCGATGAAAGAAAGCAAACCTCCTTTGGATAATCACAAAGACCATCGATATGTTTTTCCTCAAGATTGAATATTGGTTGAATTTTGAGTTGTGGCTACTACATGAGATTATCCACAAATACATTAATAGTTCCACCCCACTTGCAAAACATGTTGTTGTTGCCAACATCCTCAATTCACTCACATGGCCCACACTTCAATTGATTAACTAATAGACTTTTGCCAAATGAAAACCTCATGAACCCTAAATGATTTTTGGTTCTTTTTCATACTCCTAGCTATTGTGACTGAGGATTTATTTATTATATGGGCTAAATGTGAACTTGTTAAGTGTGATCTAGAGAATGTGGGTATGTTGCATGGATGTTGGTGAATGGTTACGCACTCAACCACACAACTATGTCAATGCATTGGCTAAGGTTTTTACACAAGATTGGGGAGTTAATTGAGTTCCTTCAAGAAAATGGTATTAAACTCAACAATGAAGGAGGCATTCTCAAAAGTAATTCACTCATATTACCTTCCTAAGTTGAAACACATAAATAATATTGCAACACTGGTGATCACACTATGTAGGAGATGACAACATCAATTTAACACTTTTAATTGTTTTTTTTGTGTGGGGGAGGGATGATTTGCAACTATGTGAATTCCTAGGACCTCAACTTTAAGTCAAAATGCCCACCTTTTTTTCATGCCACAACTAGGTGTATGACCCTTTTGCTGCACATTTAATCCATGCTTTGAGTTGTGCTCTATGTAGGTTATTAGTTTCTAGCAAATCTTATTCTATATGTATTCATGTCAGCAATTGTTCAAAAGTGGTCCCCATATTGTTTTGATTTTCTGTTCTTACTTTCAAGATTCTCTTGGCCTCGTTTTTGCTTGTTGGTAATGATGAAACCCTATGGCCCAACTTGGATGTGGTAGAAATTGGTTAGGCAATCATTTTTCTTTTGAAGATTTTGAATTTTGTGGTATCCAGATACATTAATCTATCATGACCCAAGCAAAATTCTGGTGTTAAAGTTCATGAAGCCTATCAACTTATATGTGCAGTAACCCATATATGAATATATTCCAACTTTACTCTGGTTTCAAAGGTTCAAAACAAATAGTAACCTTGTGGGGATGTTTGTGTGAACAATTATAGTGTTTTCTGCCCATATGCATAATGTGTTTGGATCATACATTTCGGTTTTCAAACATTTCATTTTTCAATTTTCAGTATTCAAACATTTTAGTTTTTAGTATTCAAACACTTCAGTTTTCAGTTTTCAGTTTTTAATATTCAAACATTTCAATTTTCAGTTTTCAATATTCAAACATTTTAATTTTCAATTTTCAATATTCAAACACTTCAATTTTCAAATTCCAAACGCTTCACATAGAGATTTCAAATTTCAAATTTTTTTATTGTCATATATCCATGCCAATTTGGTTTCTATCTTCAAGTTACTTGTCATCTTGGTTCCTAGTTTGGTTGGATCTCTTTTAAAAGTTTAGTTTCAAAGTTGTATAACTTGAGGGGTTTTTTTTTGTCTATTTATTGTTCTTCGATCTGTTCACACATGATCCCACTATGCATACATTACATACATAGGTTGAAGAGACAATACTAATCACTGACCCAATTAGGAAAATTAATGAACATATATATGTGTGTATATATATATATATAATTTGGTTAATTTTTAATTTGAATTATTTTAAGTATCTGATTATGTGTCAAATGTAGCCCCTGCCTCCTATTTTTCAATATCCATGCAACCATTTAACGCATCTTTAATTAGTTGTAATTAGTTGTTAAATTAAGTCTAGGTTACTACTAATCTAGAATATTTTAAGGTTTAAGCACAAGTGGCAAAGAACCTTAAAAATTGTACCCTAAAGTCAATCTAGATCTAAACCTTAGTCCATTATAGACCTAGATGTAGTTGTGAATTTATATAAATGTAAACTTTGATCCATTAAATAGCTTTAGATTTAATACAAACCTAACCCTAATCTAAACCCTAATCTTGTACACCTCAACACACCTATTATGAAGGTGATGAGTTATCATGGTTGCTATATAATGTTATTTCGTTTTGTTCCTAAAACACTTTCTTCTAACATCTTATCTTGTCTTCTTTATAATTTGCAAGTTTTATAACATTTGAAGCACTTGATTTGAGCCATGTTTTTATTTTTTTTCCATTTGTTCACTTGTTTCAATTTTATTCTATGAATTGATGAAATCATTTTAAGGGTTTTTGTTTGTACTTTAGCACACCACAGATCTGTAAGTGTTCCATAATTACATTGGATTATTTTTTTATAAAGTTTTCTGTTTTCAATTTCTTGTGTATATTACATTGCAAAATATAAGCAGATTTTCTGTTTGCCACATATTTGCAAGTGTTCCATAACTACCTTGGGTTTTTGGATCTAAAAGGTTTAGTTTTCAGTCTCGTGTATATTACAGTGTAGAATACAAGCAAATTTTCTATTTATTGTGCATATTATAGTGTGTAGTGTATAAGCAATTTGTTTTGTTTGTAATCATGTTGTTTTTGGGAAGTTTTAAAACCATGTTGTATGGCTCAACTACTACCTAGCCTAAGCAAGAAAATAACTACACCTATGAATGTTGAAATGTGCAACAGAAAATGTTTGGTCCCTATTTTGAAGGTTATATTGTAGGTATGGGTTTATAGATGTTCTTGGAAGTGGGTTTAAATATATCCATTGTGATTTAGTAGATCCAATTGGATACTTGACAATAGTTCTAACTATAAGGTCCAACTTTGTTTATACCTTTTCCCCTTGCCTAAATGTTTGGTCCTTCATACAAGTGCTTAATTTTGGGGTCACTTTCAAAAACTTGTTTGAAAGAGGAGATTGGAATTTTTTATGAAGAGTTGGGGCTACTACTGTTATTGAAAAGATAAACCTTTTTCTTGTTTACTTGCACTTTGTCCCTACACATTCTATCCATGATTTCATGCAAAAGGCAAATTTGGAGTTAAGCACCATGCAATTAGTGGTCACTAGGATATATGGTTGATCTCCTAAGGCTTTTATCCTAGTGGTTACAGACAAGTTGGTCTATAATGATGCACATGCATTGTCATTTGATCTTGAGTTCTATGCGTAATACATATAGTTGGTTAAGTTGTACAATAATGGTAGCCCTACAACAATGTTGGTCAAAAACATTGGAAGCTCTTGGTTTGGTGAACAATAGTTGGTAATTAACTATGCTACCATCTTTGTGATTCCTGCTCCTGATGCTACAACTATTAAAAGGTTGACTAAAGTCCACAACAAGAGGACATGAGGTTAAGATTTCACAACCAACTTTGAGGTTTGTTGAAATTTGAATCATTTGTGTGTTGAAAATTTTCTTATTTGGAAATAAAAATAATGAAATGAGTTACGGATGTTGATTCCATGGATTTTAATGTTGTGATTATAGGTTGCATGGGGACATTGATAATCCTAATTAGTGCAGCTTGCTTTGAGAACGTTTGTGAGAATCTCCCATATCTCACAAATAGAATGTTAGTTATTATTGCTAGGTTTGTAAGTGTATGGCTTTTGTTCAATCTTAGCTTCACATTGCTTACAAAATCAACTAGGTTAGCAATGAGGAATTTGATTGCACATTGTGTGACCATGGATTGAGCCATTACTTGGACACAAGTTCATCAATCTTGAAGATTTCAAATCGAAACAAGTTTTTTTTCTTTGCCTATTTAAAGAAAAGAAACTTGGAAGCAAGTTTGTTTTAAGTCGTATAGCAGAGACTTGGAGGGTTACTATAGTTTAAAAATAGATAGAACTGGAAAAAGAGTAGGAATAACAAAGGAGCAAGAAAAAAATTCCAAAGGCAAAAGTGTAAAGGCAAAAGAAGAAGTTTGTAGTTCAAATTAGTATGTACAAATGATAGTTTAATTAAATGATCACACATTTTGTAATGTCACTTGTATAGTTTAATATATTGTTCTTTTTGTGGACAAGAACTTACTATACATATTTTGTATATACATAATATACTGATTTTTGAAAACCTACAACTTGAACTTGCAACTTAAACTTCAATATGTATATAAATTAGAACTTATTTTGAAGTTGTAACTTTGTTTGAATTTTCAATTTTTTGTTGATTGAATCAGAACTTGGATTCATGAACTTGTTTTGTAGACTGCAACTTGATTTGACAATTACACCTTATCATTGATAGTGAAAATTCAAAGTATTAATATTTTCAAATATCAAAATATCATGATTTTTTTGAAAAGTTGACAAAAAAATAATCTATATAATTAAAATTCTAAAGATAATATTTAAAATGTTTAGGCAACATTTAAAGAAAAAAAATTGAACTAAAGTGGAAAAATATTCTCCACATAAAAATAAATAAATACATAAATTACAAAAATCGAAAATACAAAATAAAATATTATAAAAATTATTTTCAAATAAACGATTGAAATTGATTTGACAAACATAAAATAAAAATAAAAAGTTCTTAAGATTCAAGTGAATATTTTAATAATTTGAAGCAGATTTTTAAAATTGATCTCAAAAATAAATTGTAATTGAAAAAATTAGGTGGATTAGAAAAATTAAAATGAAATTAAGTAAACTTTTAACTGATTTTTCTTTTGGAAAATTACATTGATTTCAATTCTCATTTGGTTTTATATCAATTTTCAAAGATAAATTTCACTTAGTTTTCAAAACTCAAAGTTAAAGATAATCAAATTGAAATTTGAAAATAACACATCATGAACATAAATATTAAATTAGCCAAACATGGTTTACAACAAGTCAAAATTTTGAATATAAAATAGGACATTGTTTATTTGATTCAATAGCATATTTATTAAATTATTCAATAAGTTCAAAATTAATCCAAAAAAATAGCATGTGTTATTTTACAAAAATGTTTAACAATTGGTACACTTTTAACATTGGAATGTTGTCAATGTGAATTAAATCTAGAATTTTTGCATGATTTGCTTCACGGAAAAGTAGTGGATGAAATTATTTATACAAAAAATCTCATTACTTGCTTTGAATGGAGGATTGTGGGGCAATTTCATGGCGATATATTGGATATCAGAATATTAACAACATTTAATTCACATTTGGACAAAAATAGTTGTTGAATTATGGTTAAGGTAGGAAATGAAAATGCAAGCCATGCTTTAAAGTTATTATATGCAAACAACCATTTTGAACTTGTTATAACATGTGACCATATGATAAAAATTTCAAATATTCACACCTATGCTACATATGACACTAAATTAAGAACTCATAATATCAATAATGAAAATAATGAGGTTCAATATAAATGAAAAAGGTTTAATTGGAATTTTGAATTAAATAAATTTTTTTTAGAAATAATAAAAATACATCTTGAATGGCTACCACAAGAAATTGCACTAGCTTTTATTTTTTTAAAACCATATTTAGGTTTAAACACATCACAAACTGAATGTCGTTTTAAGCATCTTAAATGCATATCCTAGGAAGATAATGATCATAAAATTCATTTTTTTCAACAAAAAAAAAAAATCCTTAAAAATATGATGAATTTTCTTCCAAGTGTTTCATTTAATTCACCATTTGTTCCACCTACTATTCAACATGTGGGATTAGAAGAAATGTCAAAACAAATTAAAAATGACACGAATGAAATGTGACGTGAAATGTGATAATATTGTTAAAGACAATCTTACCAATTTAACAAATAATAATTCTTCTTATCCTATTTTAATTAAAGAAAAAATAAATCCAATTGAAAACATACAAAATAATAACAATATTAAAGATAATGTCGTTGGTCTTACAAGTAAAAATAATCCACATCATGTTTTGAATTAAGGAAAAAAAATAGTAATGAATTGAAAACACATGATATGCATATTATCAATAATGAAAAGATATTCAAGACATTGTTAAACATGCTTGTTATTGTTGTCAAAGATTTTTTTTTATTTCAAATTTATTTTGCATCAAAATCATATATAAAAAAACTCCATGAATACAAGACATCAAAATAAATTACTGTATTTTAATTTGTAAATCTTGTCAAAAAAAAAAAAAGATCTACAAAAACCTTTAGATCTAACATTACGATATCATATTATGAATAACAAACCAAACATGAAACATGTTTTAACACTTAATAAAATAAAAGAACATATAATTACGCCACGTTTTGCATTTGCACAAATATTTCCATTACAAGGTTATGAACAATATGGAATGTGTGGAAACATTGTGAATGTTCCAACAAATTTTAATTTAATGCAAAACATACTACCAAGAATGTCATATGATGATTCTTCAATTGCTATATTTTTGAAAAGAAAATTAAAATACAAGTCAATATATGTTAGGTTACATTCCTCCTAACATAGTTATGAAAACATTATAAAAACTTTATGAAACTCCATTATACATAGATGCAAATGTTTCAATAAAACCAAATTAGCAAGGTTTGGTTGAACTTGCAAATGCAAGTGAAAAATATATGACAAAAATGATTTATGAAACTTTTGATTTTAGTCATTTTGAAAAATTTGAAAAAAATATGAAAAAAGATAATATAAATACATTAGTGGAAAACATTTTAAACTCTGAACATATAATTGATGACAATCAAGATTCAATAACCATTGTTTTGGGAGAAGGATTTCAACCCCTTGGATTATTTTGTGACATTCATTCAAAAAATAATATTTTCCCAACATTAATTTTTGGTCATCCAAAACTTCTCAATGTTCATATCAAAAAATTGCACAAGCAAAACTAACAAACGTTCATAGAAAATTTGCATACCATATAATTAATATATTTTTTATAACAACTAAAATTTTAGTACATTTCATATTATCTTTTGCTTAGATTTGCATTTGAAAAGAAAAATTATTAGGTCATGTTCTCACAACTAATGATGTGTTAAATAATGTTAATTTAGATTAATGATTGAAATTTGACTTAGAATACAAAAAAATACGATGTATAAGAACATCTCCAAATTATTTAAATCATCTTTGCAAAGATGTTTTTGCAATGATTAGATAGCTAAGACCTCCAACTTTTTTTATAAGATTCACCATGGGTGTTAACAATTGGCCCATAGTAATAGAAACATTCAAAGAATTGCATGACCAACATGTTATTGAAAACGAAATTTTTTAAAATGATATCTTATTAAATGTTAGAGAATTTGTCAAAAATGATCTTATGATGTGTACGTTATTATCAACATAGGATGAATAGTTTTTGAAAACTTTTTAATGTATTATTTGGTGAAACTCAAGATTATTTTTTTGTTATTGAATTTCAAAGTGAAAGATTAGCTCATGATCATGGATTATTGTGGGTTCAATGTGTTCTTCAATTTGGCATTTCATCAAGTGAAACAATTGAAAATTTTATTGATAAATATATAACAACTGATCAAACATTTTTTCAAATTGAAATACATAGTGCACAAATACATCAACACAAACGAACTTGTCAAAACAAGAATCAACCAATTTGTCAATTTCAATATCTTAAACTTCCAATGAAATCCACTACAAATATATTGCCATTAGATGAACATGATTGTGTTCCAAAATTTCATGAAATTACAAATAATATTTTTTTAAAAACTTGTTGATATGGGATTAGGTGTAGATATTTCTTTTGAACAATTTCTTATAGATTTAAATGTAAATGAAAAAAATTACATTTTTGCATTATGATCCACTTTTCAAAAACCAACATTATTTTTGAAACATAGAGTAAATGATATACGAACAAATGTTTTTAACATACATGCAACACCTATATGGGAAGCAAATATAGATGTGTAAAATACATTTTAGATCCATATTCTATTGTAGCTTATTGCACTTTTTATTTAACAAAAGTAAACAAATATGTTACACAAAAAATGCAATCCATGTTAAAGAAATGTAAACATGAACAATATGAAGCATTCAAACAAATCAAAAAATTAGGAAATACATTTCTAAATGCACAACAAATGTCTATTCAACAAGCAATGCACATATCATTATCGATTCCATTTTATCACTCAACAAGATCATTTCAATTCATAAATACATGTAATGAACATGAAAGAACTTTTGTGTTGTTGCCACAAAAAATCTTACGCAATTCAACCCCTACATCAACAAACATACAATGTAAATCATTAGTTTATAAATATAAAGAATGACATCATAGCTTGGAAAATATTTCTTTACAAAATTTATTATTAGTTATGACACTAAAACATGTAAAAAACATGGACATGATAAAATTATTTGTTGGATTCCATTCAATCTTCATAAGGACCCAAAAAATCATTATAAAAAATTATTACTTTTTTTCCATCATTTTTGCAAATCAAAAACTGATATAATAAATAATTATATGTATGGAAAAATGTTTACATGGAAAAAAAAAATGAAATTGAAAATATAATAAACAAATTTGTATACAAATTTAATAAAAATAATAAGTATGGTGATGAATGGGATCATTTTCAAGAACAAGTAAAATATAAAAATGAATCAAATAAATGGGTGGGAAAGTCTTTTTTGGAATGAAACTATTATCAAAACAAGTGATCCACACAAAAATGTGTTGTCTACAAACATGAAAGAAGTTGAACCATATGACTAAGTGTTTGGAAACCATATGTAACCTAAAAAAAATGTTCAAAAAATAATTTGATAATGCATGTTTGTCACCAAGTTGATGAATGTGTTCCATATGAAAAAATTGCATCACAAATGAAAGAACTTAATGATGCACAAAGAATTATTGTGGATAAATTTTATACAAGAAAAAAAAAATCCAACAAAACCATTATATTTTTTTAAGGAAAAGGTGCAAGAATAGGAAAAATGTATACATTAATTTTCATCATATAAAACATGTTACAATATTATAGAATAGAAATTACAAATGTCAACCCTTTAAACCAAAAGTGATGAAATTAACATACACAAGATTTTTTTAAAAATATTACAATAATACATTTTGCACTTACAATACCATTAAATCAATTTTTAATGAACTCAAAGCATTAAATGATGAAAAACATGGCACGTTAATAAAACCACATGATCAACTTCAATTAATAGTGATAGATGATTTTTTTTTAATAGATAATAAAATTTTAACATTTATTCATTGTAGATTATGTGTAATTAAACAAGTTCATAATCAATTCATGGGTGGTCTTGATATTATAATGACAGGAAACCTTTACCAAGCTACACTAGTTCGAGATTCATGGATTTTCAAATCTAAAACCAAACCTTTGGCATGAAAATATAAAATGTTACGAAATAAAACAAATAATGAAATAAAATGATATAAATTTCATTAACATTTTGAATAGGTTTTAAATAGCATCACAAACATTTGAAAACATTAATTTCATAAATAAAATTGTTTTAAAACACCACCTATGAACAACACCTTACCATATTTGTTTTACACAAATGATAAAATAACAACACATAACAGCAATGCATTTCATACAAAACCTAGTCAAACATTTAGATTATTAACTCAAGATATCCATTCTAACACATGTCCTTCTCATTTCAAATTATCAACTATTCCAAGTCAAACAAACAGTCTCCATCATGAATTGTTTCTTAAAAAAACATGTTAGTAGAATTATGTGTAAGAAATTATGACACATTAGATGGTCTTATAAATGGTGCAGATGGAACATTCAAAGATTTCACACAAACTTCTTCAAAATCATTTATATGGATAGAATTTTATAATTCCAAAATTGGAAACAAAATGAAAAACAAAAATTTGCACATTTATGAACAATTCCTTATAATCACTACAGAATGGACACCTATTGAAAAGAAAACTACATAAATACAAATGGGTAACAACCCTTCCCACATTATCACAAGAATTCAATTCCCTATACAATTAGTAGTGGCACGTACCATACACTATGCACAAGGTTTCAAACTTGATCATTTAGCATTTGGTCTAACAAGTGTAACAAAACATGGTTTAACATATACATCATTATCTCATATTCGCTCTAAAAAACATTTATATTTGCGTTCCCCATTAACTAACAAAACTTTCCAAGTAGATACACTTGTTCAAGAAGAAATGCATCGATTTAGAACAACTACACAATATGAATTAACACTTATTTCTCTCAAATTTTATCACACAAAATTTGTAATCATAGAATCCTTAAACACTCGTTCTTTAACATTACATTTCCAAAACATTCTTGCAAATCAAAATTTATCAGCATCTCACATACTTTGTTTTTAAAAAATGAAAATACAAAATATTCACACAAACCTAGAAGCATACAACGTTATATCACAAAAAATTAACATTTTATCATGTTATGACCAACATGGAACAATCATGTTCTATGATAATATAATAGTTTATCACAAACAACTTCAACAACAAATTTAGGTGTTGAATTCATCACTACATTATTTAACAAAAATACATGAGAAGCTTTATATATAATCATAGTTTATAAACCCCCAAAAATGAAAATATATATATTTTAATTCAATTTGGAAACCATATTAGAGACATGCCTAAAGATTACCCAATTATTTTAATTGGAGATTTCAATATAGACATGCTAAAAATAACACTTCAATCAACAACATTTCAAGACCTAATGTACAAATACAAATTGAAGTTTTTTTTTTGGAAAACACAACCATTAATAATACACAAATAGACCATATTTGGACTAATGCACCAACACAACAATGTCATTTAGGAATAACACAAGCCTATTGGATAGACCATAAACTTGTATACTTCACATTTAAATTATTGTATTATGTTCCCCAATTTATTTTACCATAAATACATTACATATCAAATATATACCATCTATGTCTATCAAACAAAATCCATCAATTGCCATTTAAATTAAAATCAAATTGTGAATAAATTTATAGTCTCAAAATAATAATTGAGTATTAAAATTGTGAATCAAAAGAATTATTACAATACAATATAATACAACAATTCAAATAAACAAACACAAATAACAACAACAAATTCATCTTTAAGTTACATACCTAGTTAATTACTCACATACTTATTTCAAAAAAATTGAATAAAATAAACAAACAACACAAATATACATACGTGCATACGTACCTATTTACACATAAATCTATTTAAATATATATATTATTAAACAGGCAGGGCATACCTGTCATGATGCCTTGTTTTCTAAAGCCTTGGGTGAACAAAAATACTAACACATGAGAGAGAAAGAGAAGAGACCTGACCACGATAGTATTGCTATGTATCATAGAAGAGCTCATCTCTTTTAAATGTGATTGTCACAGCTTATTAATTAGGATACACAAGAGATGTGCACTGCAAATGTGCCAGAATAATAACCATTTGCTTTTGTGGGCAGACTCAATAGTTGCAGCCATCTGTATGAAAGATGCAGCAGTTGCTTGGATGCACATAGGAAAATTTACCTCTAAGATGATGGTGATCTTTAAGATCAAATTTCTGCCACAAAGGGACCGAATTTTATGAATTCTGTTCTCATCCTCATCCTAGTTTCCCAAACAATTCCATCCAGCATTGTAACTCAACTAGGAACTGATTTGTGAGCTCCAACTAAGGTAGAACCTCCCATCACCAAACACATACCTATCACTGAACACTTTCCGATATTCTTGGTCCTTCCTTAACCAAATTGAGCAATTTTTGTGTCATTTGATGTGTGAACTGGAGTGCTACAAATGTTCTTTGAGCATTAGAAGTAAAGGACCAACACAAGAAAACAATAAGTGATAGCTTCCTTCAGAATTCTTGAAATAATAGCTCTTAACCCCTCAAGTTCTAGCCCCTAATTCCTCATTTTTGGTCTGTTTTCTATGACTTAAAACCTCATATCTTCCTCATTTTCAATCCATTTTGAATGATTTAAAACCTGACGGGTGCGCCAACTAGGCCTCTACAAAACTTCTTTGTATTCCAGAGGCTAAGATGCAACAAATCAAAGATTTTAAGCTTGAAATCATATTCTGTTTTAATTCACCCATCACCAAACACTGAACCCTTTACACCAAACAGCCCACATCTTCCTGATTTTTTTACAGAATTGAGCAATTTTTGTGAGTTTGGAAGTGCTAGGTGAAAGGCTACAAATGTTCTTTGAGGTTCAAAAGCAGAGGAACAATGTGTGAGGATTTGACCTCCTTTAAGTTCTGAAGTGTTCACTCACCAGCCTGTCTACCCTAGAGACCTAGCTTTGCTCTCTAGGTTGTTTTTTTTAATTATAAATCCATTTTAATATCCAAATTACCTAACCATGTCAAATGTTTCATCATCTCTCAGATTTTGTTTGAGGTTTTCATTTCCAAACCAGCCTCCAGAAATGTCATTATCCCGATTAAGCCTGCCACACTTGAACATGATGATATGCACAATCTGCCATTGCTCTGATGTGTTCTAGCATGTGAATGGACACTCAGTAATAGCAAGCTCATAAATGCCCATCTGTGCAAATCCCAGGACAAAGAATCACCTTTGGAACCTTTTTTCTGAGCATGTTTTATGTGAAAAGCACTTTCTGCCAAGATTAAAAATTTGCTGGACTCAAACAGAAGTGCCTTTCTCGTGCCAGTCCCAGGACAAGAATTGTACCTTTGGGAAACACAACTGGAGATCACTAGTTGAGTGAAAAGTGCACTGCCATGCTAGTATACTTGGCTTCTGCACTGCTAACTCACCTTCCACAACTGTGACCTTCAAGATCTAAACCCATGGCCTAGACATTATAGGGCCCTGAATCCTGCGAACATTACCCCAGACCACATGACTTTGGTTAATCAACAGAGTTCAAAGGAGCATAAACATATGACTATAACCAAGAAAATAACTGTCTGGCTCCCCCCCCTTCTCAGGGATTTGCTTGAAACATGGCAATAGACAAGCAAATAATGGTAGCACAGATGGGCACAGGATTCTACAAATATAAAAGGCCAGTCAATAATAAACCCCAGTTTTTTTCATCAACAAAGGAGCTAACACAGAGGGAAAAAATCCACATTGCATCTGGTTTTGATGTGCCCCAAAGGCTGAAAAACTTTTGCACCCAGAAGCCATTTTGTCTTTACACTAGAGCAAAGGATTGGACACATATGCAACAATATTTTCTAGCAAGTGGTCATATACCAACTTGTAACCTTATAAGCGTTTGATGAGAAAATTCTTACTGTCTTCTCCTAGTCTGCTTTGCTTGCAGTGATTGCAGGTTTGCTTGCTGTCATTGTGATTGAGAGATAGAAATTCCAGAATATCGAGCATGATGACATGAATGCCACTCGTGCTTGTAATGGAACCAATCTGCATATGCCCAGCCAGTCTCAGGTGTTTAGAATCACTCTTCCCTAACTTCCTTACCTCTCTTCCAGACTTTCATTTGCTCAAACCTATCTCCTTATGTATTGGTTGCCACACATGCTTAAGAACTGAGATAGTGTTGGGAGAATTGTGGTATAGCAACAGGGCTTGAAAAAGAGGAAGCACACTGCAGAATCTTACCCAAAGTTGAGAATACTTGCTGGAAACCAAAATTTCCAACCTACTCAACATCAACACACAAGAATGTCAGAAATTGTCCTCAAGTAAAGAAAAGTATGACTTGGAAACTCCCACCCTAGCCTTGTTTGAAATTAAGTCAGAAATGAATGCAAATTTGATCAACATCTGTTTTGCACAATCCTTGATACTGACCCCACAATCCTCAATTACGCAAGACAAGTTTGAGCAGTTCATGCACACCATCAATGAGTGTGGGGAGAGCGCGAGTGCGGTACATCTCCGGAAGATGCTCTAGGCGGCCTTGCCATAGACTATTCCATGCAAACACCAATGCAATCACACAAGGCCCCAAGACCACTTGGTTTGCCACCACCTGAACTCATTTCCCCAGACAAACACTCTCAGGCCACAGACTTCATAGAAATATTTTTGCACATTCCCTCATCTCAGAAGTGATCAGTTTTGCCACTGATACCCAATTATGATTTGCACTGAAAGAGGGTTGTAAGATACTGCACATTATTAGGGGAAGGAAGATCATTCGCTCAATCACAAAGAAGCATACATATATACAACTGAGCCACTATTAAATGTGGCACTTGAGCCAACAACATTCAACCTTCTGTATCATCATCCACTGCAATATTTCTCAGTATGGTCATATGGTGGTTCAAAAGAAGGGATAATAACCACCCACCTTTAGAGAGAGGTTTGTCAAATTCTTAGCCGGTAACAAGTGGTCAAGAACTTCATACCACACCTGTGAGAATGGTCCATAGAGGAGAAACCCATAACTTGCCATTCGCATGGCCCGAAGCCAATCATGGTTGAATGGGCCCACATCCTCAATTTCCTACATAACCCCATCAATTGCATTCATGAATTGCTTCAATGCAACAGGAAGAAAAAGAAATTCCAGATGCAAATTCAAGAAGGAAAAAAAACATCTCCAATCTCAATTGTTTTGAGTAGCCAACCCTACTACTAGGGCTTATACATGGGGGTATTGCTGAAAGCATGACTTATGACACTAGAAAGACTCTGCACTGACGTTTGTTGACTCTCTCGATGGAAACTAGGTCTGGAAAATACATACATACATACATACGTAATGCAGGAATCATGATCTATGGCAGCTAAAATTCCATTGGACCATGCTGCTGCACCTGTTGCAGACGACCAGGTGGCAACTCCACCACTTCCAGAGCTGCCTGCTTCTCCAGGGCTTTCCGGCGGTTCCATCGTTCATACAGCTGCGCGATGGTGTCTCCTGTGGTCGCCAAAACACCGGCTGTCAAGGCAGCTTTCAGAGGAAACCGGGCACGTCGTGTGTTGCTGATGGAAGAAGACTCATCTCCCTGCGTCCCTCCTGCTGCATCTGCAGCTTGTGCTCTGGCTGCACCTCCGCCTGCTGGCACACGAAAGTTTCCCAGCTTCCACGGCAAGCTAGAACCCCCCATTCCTTGCCATCCTCCGCCCATCCCCATGCTTGCTTGCTTTCGTGGTTGCTCGCGTGCGTGCGTGCGTGCGTGCCTGCTGCCGCTACCAGAAGGAACACAAAATGCTCACAGCAATCGCGCTTTGCCACCCTAAAGAAAAGGAAGAAAAGAAAGGAGCACACAAAATTGCTTCTACACATACCGTACCCAGCGTTTTCTTTCGTGCGAAATTTCGCCAAAATGCGAAAAATAAAATTGAAACTAGAATATTCTAGTCGCAATTGTCTAGTTTTTTTCTAAAAAGAAATCGCCAATTTTCCAAGAAAATTAAAAACTTTTCGCGACATTTTATTAGACTCTGATTTTAGTTTGGTAGCATTTGTTTTTTTCTTTTTTGTACAGAGGTTCTACAAATCTGTCGTCATTTATTGCTAAATCCTTCTTGGAATACTATCCAAAATGAAAAATGTGAAAAAAATCACTAAACCCTTGAGCTTGCCAACTGTTTGAGCTTGATCTTCAACACAAAAGAAAAGGTCTAGCTAAATTTTATTAATGCTTGTCAAAATTGTTGAGAATCAAACTCTCAATTTGTGAAAAAAATGTTAATTGTCCCAACCATGGGTTTTATTATTCCAAATACACAGTAAATATTACGAAGTGCACTTTGCATGTTTATTCCTAGGTTTTGAAATTTTGAAATAATTAATTAAAAACTGCCTAACTTTGTTTTCTAAAATAAATAAGTATTTGAAAAAAGAAGGGCCAATTGTCAGTCATCCCCAGAACCAGTGTTTTTGTTTTTCAATTCTTTTTTATGTTGCTCAAGTGGCAATAGTCCATAAATATATTTAGTCAAATTTGGCGATGTTCAAAATATAAAAATATAAAATTTTAATTACCTTTTCTTATTGTAGGGAATGATGATGATGATGATTTTTGGCGAATTTTTTGGAGTTTTCTGGCTATTATTTTTCAAAACAAAGAGAATTTGTGATAGGATATTCTTTTTAGAAAATATTTTTCGCAAAATGGCGAAAATTTGCCACAAACATAATCACGGCACAAAATCATTGGGTTTATTATTACAATTAAATACTACAAGGTGTAACTTTGCATATTTATTCCTCAACTTCGAAATTTTGAAAAATTAAAGTATAAACTGCCTAACCTTGTTTTCCCAAAATGAATAAATATTTCACGAAGAAGTGCCAATTGTCAGTAGCAGATACGAGATACCTTTCTCTTTGAGGGAGACACAACCCTATCTCTTTCAAACTTTTCAAGTAAAAGTTGCCAATTGATAACAGTCCCCAAATGCAGCAGCTTTGTACCACGAATTTACTGAATCTGCCTGTAGAGTAGAATCGGCCACCACCGAACAATTTCCAATATTTTCCTAATTCATTGACCAAATTCAGTGATTTTTGTGGCGTCTGACCCAGAAAGTAGGACAAAAGTGGACGACTACCGTACCGCCGCGCTCGTTTCACACCAATATTAATTATTTTAGGGGTACTGTGAAAAAAAAAAAAATTCTGAGGGGGGAAGTGCGAAATGTGAAACAAACAAACTTAATTAATTCTACGGTGTAAATGTGAAAAGGCAAAACGTTCAAATATATATTATAATTATATATATATTAATTCCAAGGTGCGAGCAGCCCCCTGCGACATGAAAAAAAACGAAAAATGATGGTAAAATAAATAGGTAAGCGACAAATGAATCAAAAACAAACAAAATACAAAGAAAACTCTGATTGCTCCTGGAATCGAACCAAGGTTGGCCAAGTCTGACCAACTGCACCAACAGCAAGCAATCTATGTGATTTACTTTTTAATTTTGGTTGTTTTTCCTTATTGTTTCTCCTTTCTAGTATTCTTCTTTCATGTTTCCTGCTCTTTTCTCTACCTTCTGCTGCCTACGACTCGGACTCATCTGTTGCACTATCGATCCAAGTTTGATCTGGTTTGCTCGTTGCATCATAATCTGAGGGCCTGCAAAACAATCGAACATTGCGAGATCAAGTAGGAAACGAACTTGAATCATCCCAGCTATTTTCAAGCAAGTGGAGACGGATCAACCGTTCGAGCTTTGCCCAAAATCTTTTGATCGATGACAAGCAATTAGTGAATTACAAAATCTAGGAAACAAGCATGTTGACTTTTCAAATCGAACCCACTGACATACCTAGATTCAACAGTTCGAATAATTCTGGGAAAAAAAACGGGTTAAGAGAGTTGTCAAACAATCAGAACCACTCACGATCAACCACCACATTGATCGATAGTTGGAATGATTCAGAGCAAAGATGATGAAAAGCTCATAGAATGTAGAACAGAGACACTGTTTTTTTTATCTTGCCCACCTGAAATTTAGCAAATTCTTCACACAAACTCGTCGGCCTCCCAGTCGACCCAAATCAGCCTCATCATCCAACTCCATATCCTCCAAGTTGGGGTTAGTTTCCATGTAGCCTTGCATCACTTCTTCAAACGGCAAACCTGCAAGCAGGTTGATTAACTTATAATGTTCAGAAAATAACCACATAGCCACCAGATAACCTGATACGTAACCAATTTATCCCCAGCATCTTGTCATCTCCATTGTCTGACGACAAACTAACAAGCCTAGGCTTGGATAGATAGATTACCACTTTCAGAAATGAGCTAAAATTGCAACTGAGCTGGACAAACAAATTCATTGGTGCTGAAATCATATCACTCTAGCTTCGCTTGACGCAAGTTGACAAGCTACTGTTCAAACTGAACTAAGATAGTAACTTTGCAATGCACACAATTGTTCAGAACAAATGCCCAAGGCTTGAAACTCTCTATAGCTGCAAGGAAATAATCTTACCAGACATAGTCAAATCAGCTAGATCCCTGTTGCCATCAAGCCCCGCCACCACATCTTCGTCCCAGGATACATGATCTGGGGCCTCCATGTCCTTGAGGAGCTTCCGCTTGAAGCACTCTAGCATTGCCTCCCGCTGGAATGTAGCATCCTGGATGTGTCCTAGTTTGCACATGGCAAACCCCTTCCTAATCAGAGCATCTTACGCCAGCACTTGCAGCCATGCACCCCTAAGGAAGCCCATGACCTCACCCCTGAGCTGAACTGCCATTGTTTGAAGCTTGACTTTGCTTGGATCAACCCCTGTTTTGATTTGCTTGGCTATCTCTGCTACTTGGAACTAATTGTAGAGTTGGTGGATTGCATGCTTAAATGGCAGTTGGAAAACTACGTCCATCACTTGCAGCTTAGAGGTACAGTTGGCTGGCACAGAGAGGAGGAGAATGTGGGGGAAATTCTCCTTCATGAACCCTCTAAACTCGGCTGAGATGTGCACTGACCAACAGTCGATCAGCTAGATCATTTGCTGCATTAGAAGATTCAACCCAAGATCAAAGCACTTCCCCTCGAAGTATGGGTGTAACACCTTCTAAACGAAGCTTCTCATGGTCTCTTGGGTAAACAAATGATTGGCACTGTGGGTGAGGTGCCACCCCTCTGAAGCGGCTATCACTGCAGCTGCATTCTTTGGTAAGACCTGCCCCGTCTTTCCCTGGAACACAACTTGAAGAGGAAGCAAGACCCCATCTGTTGCAGCGCTCCCAAGCACCGTGAATTGACACTTATCCTCCTTCCCCAAATTGAGCACTTACTTTGCCCCCTTGATTTCATACGTCTGTTCTGAGAAAGGCTTCAAATGCACTCCTGTCTGGTTAGAGTTGACCACAAGGCAGTCTAGGACTAAATGCATCGAACAGAGCGCCGCAACCCGAAATGCCATCTCCTCCCCTTGAACAACCCAGTCTTCAGGAAGCTTCCTGGCTGCCCTTATCATCCGTCACCAAGTCCAGCCAAAGTGCCTCTGAGCAAAAGTTTTGGCGAACGTTTTGGAGATGCTAAACTTGACAGGTTGACCATCCTTGTCCTTGCCAACCACCCTGTCAAATAGCTCAGGAGCCCCCATAGCGATCACACCCTGGATCGTGGTTCTGATGATTGAGCTGTCAATCTGCTGGCCAGCCAGGCACATGCCTTTGAGACAATCAACAATCTGGCTGGCTATCTCGGGGTGATCCTTGAGAATGCCTCTAGGCTTCTCCGTGTTGTGGCGCACCTGCGCGACTTTCTTTGTTGCCATTAGGCCGATCTTCTCCCACATATCATCTTTGAGAAGCCAATGCCTCGTCCCCTGATCCTTTGCATACCAACCCTTCATGGTGTTGATCGTTAGCGTGTCAAATGGGCTTCCAATTTTGCCAGGCTTCCTAATGTGTTGCAAGTGGTTGAGAGCGTCTGTGAGGGATCGTGGATGCAACGCAACAGCCTGGGCAATGAGAGGCCATAGATCGGGGTTGCCCCACCTCAAATAACTACCTCCACATCTACTTTTCTTAGTTGGGGGTTGGGTAGCTACCGGCTCTTCTACTTCTACCTCCTCAACAAGAGAGATGAACACCACGTCAAGTTGACGCTTCATCTTGGGTCTTTCTACATGCCTCTTTGCCTTTTGAGCTGCCACTCGTCGCTCCTCATCCCTAGCAAGCTTCTCAGCCTCCTCCTCCTTCCTTTTCGCCTAATACACCGCATCTCGCTTCTTTTGCTCCTCAATATCAGCAAGTGTGGCTTTCTTGAAGAAGTTGATGATCATGGCAGTAGCCATGACCTACCCACTGCGCCCCCTTCAGCTACTCTTTTCTCAAGTTTCCTGAAATGTGATTCAAGTTGAAGCAAGCTTGAGCTTCTCTAATCTTTAACTTGAGCAGAACGTGACTTCGAGTCGCTCAGGCTCACCGGAAATTTGGTTTCAATGAAAAGGCGCGAATTGCAGACCAGCATATGGCCGTCAATCTTGGACTTGCTTTTGCTGAGACTGTACAATTGTGGTTGCTCAACTGTCGGAGTCACGGCAGCTGAGCCTGGCGGCCGACTCAGCGGCCGGTGGGCCACGGCCCGCCCTAATTCCGACAGACCCATTGAAGTGTGAAATGACAGACCATTGTAATTAATTATTTGTGGGTCGATGCGAAAATGAAAATCGTCCAAAATTAAATATTTTGCATCGGGTGGTGTGAAATGAGCGCGGCGGTACGATAAAAATGTTCTTTCAAAATAGAAGTAGAGGAGCAATGCAGAAAACACAGCAAGAGGGTGAGTGATTTCCTTCAACTTTTTTGGAAAACTAGCTCTAGACCCTTTGTGGGATGAAAAGGAGTAAAATGAATACACATTGGATGAAGACTTAATGGAAAGTGTTTCACTCTGCCTAAAGCAAAAGACTACAGGAGAGTGGTTAGTTGATAAGTCCTGTTCTTTTTGCGTGGATATGGGTATGTGAAGTTCTCTTTTGCACTTTAATGGTTTCTGAAGATTTGCGATGTGTAATTGAAGTGAAAGTGATAATAGAGTTGTGGTTTTGTTTTGTGTTCTTAAATGGTTCTTGGTAATGGCAGGCTAGCAGAGATGTTTTGATAGCTGATTTTGAGAAAGGGTTGTTGACAAAGAGCATAAGAAGGCGAGTTTTTGAAAAGCTAAGCATCTTTCCTTTTGCTTTGGAACTTTTGGTGTTTTTAGTGATTTAAAACTATGGGTGCATTAATTAAGGCTTTTCAAAACTTCTCATTATTTCAGAGATGAAATGATCAAAGATTTTAAGTTTAAAATCTTAATTTGTTTTAATTCACCCATTGTGGAACATTGAACCCCCTTACACTAAACACCCCATATCTTCCCCATTCCATAAATTTTAAGCTTAAAATCTTAATCTGTTTTGATTCACCCATTGTGGAACAGTGAACCCCTTTACACTAAACAACCCATGTCTTCCCCCATTCCTTTATGGAATTGAGCTTCAAATCTTAATCTATTTTATTTCACCCATCCCTGGACACTGAACCCCTTACACCAAACACCCCTTATGTTCTCCATTCCTTTATCAAATTGAGCAATTTTTGAGACACTTGAACTGCTACAAATGGTCTTTGAGCTAAATGAAAAGTATGTGTGGATTCCACCTCCTTTGAGTTCTAAATGAGTTTTAAAGTGCTCACTCCCCAGCCTATCTACCATAAAAGTGGAGACCTTTGTTATTATATCTCCAAGGGCAATCCAAACCAATCAACTTTTGGACAAATCAACTTGGTATATAAGTATCCAACAGGTTATACTGGGGGTTTTTAGTCCAGGATGAACACAGTAACAAACAGTTTTGGAAATAGGAATTTCATGCAGCCATGAGAGCTCAGGGGAGTTTTGTTTTTGTCTTTTCTGTTCCAATGTGTTCCCATCAGGTTGGCAAGATGTTGCCATAGTTCTCGATGTGCTCCCTAAGACATTGCCATGGTCACAACCCTCTAGGTAACATCCCTCTAATATAGATGTTCTAAGGGATAAGTTTGGAATTCCTGAGGCCCATTATATATTCATATATTCAGTGATGGCCCATTAGGGAGGCCCAGCTAAGTGACAGTCTGCAAGTTGGGTCAGCATTCTCGGTGTCTAGTTGTGTGCATTCAACAGAGCACTTGAATCCTAAGAAGAATAAGGTGAAGGGCAGAATATATCCTGAGTGACAATTCCATATATATGAAGACATAACAAGCACATGAAACTCCCTTTTCCACCCCCCAGGCAAGGAATTTGGATTCTGCTAATCGGAAGTTCCTTAAGGTTCATCTTGATTGGTACCCAACAAGATTGCAACGTCAGAAAGAATTTGTGATGAGAAATGGATCCCAAATCTGAAAGTGCATCTCCAGACACTACACAAAAAAGACAGACCCTGATTGACAACAATCACCTCAGTTATATCCATGAGAATATGCAATTCAATCTCAAAACTTGTGGAGCTTTGTTTCAATAAAGTTTCCTTAGCAAAGCATCTCGTGGGAAAGCCTCGATGTTGAGGGATCCCTTGCAAGAAAGACAAATAGAACAAACACTGCATACCAAGTATCTGTGAAGTGACCAAGACCTCCTAATACAAGCTTAAGCCTTGTCTGTCTTGGCAGCAGCAGTTGCAGCTTGACCACGCAGACGACCTGTGCGACGAGCAGCAATAAGACCAACCTTCTTTCCAGGAGGTGCATCCCGCCGAACCGTGCTGGCATGTCCAATATGCTGATGGTTTCCTCCTCCGTGGGGATGTTCTACAGGATTCATGGCCACACCACGCACCTTAGGCCAGCTATTTCTTTTCACTTTGTACTTGTGGTAAGCATTTCCTGCCTTCAACATTGGCTTCTCTGTTCGTCCCCCTCCTGCCACTTGTCCAATCATGGCTCGACATCCACTTGGGACTATCTTCTTTGATCCTGATGGCAACTTGATACTGTCACAGCAAATGCAAACACTCCAATTGTCAGTGTGATCTCACATTACGAGAGGACACATGTGCTCTAAATTTCACCACCATCTCCCTACATACTGTAGAGAGCACTGATTCAGACCAATTCTACACCAGATCCTCCCTCCCTTGAAGAATAAAACTTCATTCTCAGCCTGATGCAGTCTGAAGTGCCACAAAACCCTAGTTCGTTCAGCTTCCTGAACTTATATCCGCATGAGTTCAGACTAGCCTCGGACGAAGGAAAAGTGGCACAATTCTCATACTTCGTTTTGTAATAGGGAAGAGGGTCAATAGGGGCTTTGCTTACCGGGTGGTGCCATTGTCAGGGTTATGGGAGACTACAATGGCATAGTCCCCAGAAGCTCTGGCGAAGGCCCCACGATCACCCATACGATGCTCAACATTGCAAACCACGGCTCCTTCAGGCACGGACCTGAGCGGCAGCACGTTGCCAATGGACAGAGTCGCCTTCTTCCCGCAGTAAACAAACTGGCCGGAGTACATACCTTCCGCGGCGATGAAGCGCTCCTTCTGATGTTTGAAGCGGAAGGGGTGACGGAAGGTGACCTTCAACAGCGGCGCTCCCCTGCCGGAATCGTGCACCACATCCGACACCACACCCTTAATGTACCCATTCCTTTCCGCGTAATCCAGTGATCTAAACCGCGCCGGTCCCTTCCTCCTATGGGTGTGCGATGTAAAAATGGATCCAGCTCCCTTCCTCTGGGCTCTAATCACCCGTCCCATGGTGCAGCAGCAGCAGATAAAAACCGCTGCAAACGCGAGAGAGAAACACACACAAACCCCGAGCGCGAAGACGCAAACTGGAAAGAGGGAAAAGAAAACCACAGCCGCCTCCTCTCAAGCCCTAAACTGACATACGATGAAGACGACGGTGTACATACTAATTCAAGTACAAAAATATGGTTAACTAATACGGTGGTAATTAAGAAAGCTCTAAAATCGTTGAGGGCTTTAGAAAAAGACCCGAATCGTGTGGTTGATCGGGTTTTCACTTCTAAAATAAAATGCCACCGTTTTATACGACGAGACTGCGCTCTATATACGGTGGCTGAATCGGAATCTAGCGCAAGTTCTCACTTCTAACCCTAACCCTAAACTACGACCTAACCCTAAGTCACGAGCGCTGCACGGCTTGCGGATGAAGTGCGACATGGTTTGTTTGTATTCGCACTGAGCTCGTCGGTTCGGAGCAGCAGTGGGGCGATGGCGGCGGCGACGGGGTCTCGTTTGTATCGTCTTCGTGCATCTGTAGTGCCATCACTAGCTGCGTTGTCTTCACGTGCTTTAGACCCTTTCGTTTTTTTCCCAGTTCCTGTTTCTCATGACCACAAAGACCCGGGGTTTCTTTCGCCGCAGTTGACGAGGCCTGCGTGTACTTCCTCGAGGCTGGATTCTTCTTCTTGTGTGATGGATCATCTTAGGTACGGTGGCGCTCTGGATGCTTGTGAACTAGATGGATGGCACTTGGGACTTGGATCCAGCTATGGTGTCCGAGGGTTTGCCAAGGCCAAGAAGATCAAAGCTCGTAAGTTATGGCTGACTCTTATCTTGTTCACCGCTTGGTTGATGTCCGCTTCTCCCCACCCCCCGCTCTCTTTTCATGTTTGGCTCTTTGTAGAATCTGTGTTCTTTCTATATATGTCGCCAGGAGAACAAGGATAATCCTTCACAAAACTGACCTCGAGACAAAGATAATTTTCACAAGCCCATAACTGATTACCACCCATGATCTGATGTCCCCTACCCGAGGAAACCATGTGAACAAAGTAACCTGAGAAGAATAGGAGCTGCAAACATGAACAGCTCTTACAGAGTTGTAGTAAGGCATAAACCCTTGAAATATCCTTTTGAAAATGCACTATTGCAAGAGTGGCCTCTATAAATCTGGAAAAGGTTTCCTTGAAATATTGTCTGCAAATTTGACAATCGCCCGTCCCCAGCTGACAATGTCCATATCCAGGTTTTAGATCCTGGAGGTGAGAGATTGTCAAGAATGTGAATAATGTTTCTAGAAGACTTTCTTTCAAATATAGAAGCCATTTTTGCAACAGGAGTGGGTTTTCACAAGGGTTTTTCAAGGGCTTATGCCCTGCTGAGATGTGTTATCTGTTCAAACTGGTTCTTAAGATGCCCTTGGAATAGTGTTGCTGCTGGGAGATCTCCCAGAACTCTCCTCTGTTCTTTTGCTAGATGGGGATCACAAGTGTGCATGTTTCACCTATCTTCACAAACTACTTTGATGGTCTGAACTACCACAATTCCCTTTCAAAACCGTAGTTGCTGAAGCATGCAGGTCTTGAAGGGCTATGATGTTTTTCTTGCTTGAGAAATGTGTTTCAAACAGTATTGCAGAGAGTGTTCAGAGTCTGACTTTCTCCTGGGTTTTGGTTACAGGAAGTGACTATGACAGGGATGAAGCTCTTGAGAGTGTTGTTCCATCTGCAAAAGAGACAGCAACACAGCTAATGGAAGCAGCTATGGATGCCCTTGCCAAAGATCTAGCTAAGCTACGCACTGGAAGAGCTTCTCCAGGTACATTGCAAAATCCTCACAGTGTGGCATTGACTCCCTCTTACTCATCTGCTTCCTTGAATTATTGGGCTTGAAGGTGTCACTCAGTATGACTGCCACCTGTGGACAGATCATGTTTTGTAATTGATTTTTAGTTACTGTTTGTTGCAGGAATGTTGGATCATGTGACAGTTGAATCTCATGGTGTTCGTGTACCTTTGCCTCATGTAGCAGCTGTGTCAATGCCCAACTTAGAAACTTTGACTGTGATGCCATATGATCCGTCCGTGAGCCTTCCTCTCCCCAATTCTTTAGGATCCTTGTGTTAAGATGTTGTCAGTTGAAGTTTGTTTTTTGCTTGATGTTTTTCCTGGTCTTCACTCATCTTTTCAATGCTGCAGCATTTGATACTCCTGGGTTGTTGTTTTTTTCAGACTGTAAAAGAAGTGGAGAAAGCCATTCTGGGATCACCACTTCGATTAAATCCAATTCTGGAAGGCCAAGTTTTGAAAGTCCCTATCCCCAAGTATGTTTTTGGCCCATTGTGGGTTTCTGTACTTATTTACAAGTTATTTCATTTTCTCTGTCTGGGTGAGCAGTCTCTCCTGAATGTAAGATTACCCACTTGGAGTTTAGGTATGGTAGTGGTTGATGTTGCAGTACAATGCATTGCTTGTGGGATTAAATATTAGCATATCTTTTGTTTGGCATTGGTTCTCTACTGTTTCAACTTTAAAACTGACAAGTCTGTGACTGAAAAGTTCTTCTGCAGGTCCTCTCAAGCCTTATGTGACTTCATATTGTTATGTAAAAATTTTCTTAGCAAGGACATTTCATGCCAGGTGCCATAACTGAAGGAGTGGTGGGTTGTAATTTTCTATGTATAAAGAAGGTGCTGACAATGTTAAAAATTGTTGTTTGTGCATTGATTGTTTGGGATTTACTGGTGAACCAGGCTCACTAAGGAGCATTGTGAGGTATGACTTGCCTATCCAGCTATGAACTCCCATGAATCAGAGTCTATTGAGTTTTATACACAGATTTTGAGTCTTTTTTTCCATTTAATCTTCAATTTGTTAATTGATGGATTGTGGTGTTGACAGAGTATGTGCAAGCTTGTTGGGAAGGCAGGAGAGACAGCCAAACTCAGTGTTCGGAGAGCACGGAAAGATGTATGTCATCTTTCCTAAGCTAGATCATTGCTCTATCTATTTCTCCAATATATGTGGCTATTTATGATGTGTCATTTTCTTTGTTGGGTCATTTTCAAACTCTAGAAAGAAGATGTTGCAGACCAATCTAGCAAGGTAGATTTTACACAACAATATTACTGAAGGATATGACAGGAATGGGATACTTGTATGTAAGCATCTGAGAGATAGTGATTTGCAGGCATTGGATTTGCTAGGCAAGGGTTCTGGATTCTCAAAAGATGAGATCAAAAGATATGAGAAAGAAGTAATAATCTGCACCCTCCTCAATTCTTGACTCTTCTTTCAAGTAATTTCCACGTGCTTGCTTTTAGAGTGAGTATTGGAAAGGACATTAGTTTTAGTTTAAAATCTGCATGCATATATTGCTTTTTTGAGGGTGCATGTAGGAGTTTTTGAGTAGTTTTGAAAGGACAATGATGATACAAAGAAAGGTCTCGTTCGGCATAATGGCCCATTGGCCTTGCTGACCATTCTTAAAAGATCACCACCCATAATCTGATGTCCTTTCCCAGGATCCATAGGATTATTGTTTGTAGTTTGTTACCTCATGCAAAGGGGAGTTTAGCATCTTACAGTAAAGCCCTTCCTATTTGAGCAGGCACCCACTAATTCTCTTCTGGAACAGGTGGAGGAGGTGACCAAGAAATATGTCAAATCTGTGGATGAAACATGTAAGCAAAGAGAGAAGGAAATTCTGGCTGGTTAGCTTGAACAAAGGCAGCTGTTTCAAAAGTTTGATCTGTAGTTTGAGACAGATCCACAGATTCTTCTTTTTCCGGTCAGCTAGGTTGAAGGTTTTGGATCACAGCAACACCTGTGGTTTGCTGCTGGTGAAGTTGTGAGAAGTTCATTAACCTTCTCATTTAGAGGAAGGAGAAGTTTTTAGCTTGAACAAAGGAAGATGTCTCAAAGCTTTGCTCTGTAGTTTCATTCAGATGGACACATTCTTCTTTTGTGAGTCAGCTAGGCACCATTATTAGCATGATGGAAATTGTGAATGTAAAGGGTTAGAATCACAGTTGGCAAATCAGTCGGGTATAGAAGTGTGCAGAAATCTGATATGATGCCATGAAGTTTGATTGGATGGTTCCAAATTTTCCTGAGAACTGACTGCTTGCCTGTTTCATGTATGTTTGGAACCACAGGTTCATAATTTTAAAGAACCACCCAACACCAGTTTAGGCAAGTGGTTGGCATTTCTTTGATTTTATTATCTCTGGTTTTGGGTTTTTTTTTAAGTTTTCATAATAAAAGAACCCCTGGCTCTGAGTTTCACACGCACAATCTCCCCTTCATAAAAGTAAAGTTTCATGAAGGAAAATTCTAATGATGAAGGGAACATCAGAGTTGATGTAGGGTGTAGGGTTTATTAGAAGCCTTGTCCTAGCAAAATGGATTTTAATGTGGAAGCTGCTTTGAATGGTGTGGAAAGGTGTTTTATTGGATCTCTGTTTTTTTGAGTTCCTTTCAACTCCATAATCACAAATATGATGGAAGTGAACAGCATATTTTCAATACATTGTGCATTAGATTACATCTTGTTTCTCTTCAATTGAATCTGAATCTAATTTCAGATTAAGTGGAATTGGATATGTATGGAATGAATTTGATTTAGATCCAATTGGAACTTTTAAATCAACTGAATTGAATTTTAATTCAAATTCAATTTAGTTCAGGTTGTATGCAATGTCATTCAATAGTTTTATTAAAATGGGAACTTTGATTTTTGCAAAACCAACTCATTGTTTTCACCATTTCAGTGTCATTGTGCCTTGGTTGTGTGCAATTGTGCTAATTCCCAGCTTGGTGAAATGTTTTTTCCAGTTTTTTTCCCATTGTACAATTCTTTCTTTCTTAAGTGAACCTTTATCTAAATTTTAACACTTTTTTGGAGGTTCTCTAGGTTAGGGTTCAGAGCCCAATTTTTCCAATTTTTAAACCCTTCTATTCGGGTTTGACACACAAGCCTGACTATGTGTACAAATTAACTCTCCCCAATCCTAGAGATTCTTTAGGTACAAATTTTTACAACAAATTTAAAATTGGGGTTTATATGAATATGGAGTTCAATAATGAATTAAAACTATTACTGGATCCAATTTTCAAAATGATCACTGGATCCATTTTTTGGAAGACTTTAGAATCGAAGAATTGCCAATTCTGAATTTTTTGAAAAAAAAAAAATCAGGAAAAAAAAACCTCCAGTTCCAGTTATTTCACACACCTCAAAAGAACCAGCAAAGAACTGCTGATTTATAAACAAGTATTTGATTATGTTATATTGTTGAGAACCATGGCTATATACCAAAACCGGGTCTTTGATTTTTGCAAACTGTGGATATGAGACTAAAGAAACCACCTGAAAACCAGATGCACTCGGTGCCATTTCTAATACCCACCCAACATTGGTATTTAACCACAGTTTGTAAACATGTGCCACACTGAGTATACCGAGAGCAAGGGTGAACCAGCAACACCCACATTGGTACCTTCACCTTTTTGAGTGAGGCCTCTTAGTGTGCCCATATTAAGCCCAAAAAATGTTTGATTTGAACTCAGGGACCCCAATTTAGTCGAATCAGGGGATATTTGTAATATTTAGAAATAATTTAAATGGATTTTGGGATTTTAACCATGGTACCAACCAGTGTTGGGTGGATATCCAAATTTTCAAGATATCTATTTTTTGAATATCAGCTCGGATATCAAAAATGACATCTGATGGGTATTATTGGGAGTGATATTCGAGCTGATATCCATGATGTTGGATATCATCTCTTGTGATATTCAACACCTTGATATCTGGAACTTATGTTGAATATCAAAGATGCTGGTATTTGGTTCAAATATCAGATCTAGGGTCGGATATCAGGGTTAATAAATAATAACTAGATTAGGTTACTAATTAGCTTAAGTTTGTAAGCTCACACCTAGCTATGGTTTTTTTTTAAATTTTGTGGAGGCAGCTACGGTAGGGAGAATCCTTAAACAATTTTAGACTCTTATGGGGACACATTTTCAAAAGTCTCTTCAAAGTTGTACTCAGTAATAATTATTATTGTGCCTATGCTTTCTTTAAATTTTAATTTATGATTTTTTGGGGAATTATATATACGTATATATATCTCTGTGTGTGTGTGTGTGTGTGATAAAATATTCCCTTTTAAAAAAAGATGTGGTCTTTTGAAAAAAACTCGCCCCAAAAAAAAAGACTAGTATCCAACATAATTGGCAAGTAAATTTCTGAAATTTATATATCCGGATATGCTAATATCCAACAATAAATAAATAACAGATATCCGAAAACACTGATATCTGGTTCAGATTGAAAAATGTGAAGATCTGATATCTGACCAGGATAATCTAAATTTTTAAAAATAAATGTAATATCCTTATTGGACAGATTTTTTAAAAAAGCCAATATCCTTATTGTGATGGATATCCCAAAAGGGTGACATCCCCCCCCCCAACACTGGTACCAACATGGGTGCTGGTTCACCCAAGGCCAATAGATGTATGAGCACCCCCAAGGCCCTAGGCCACTAGACGGATGGGTGGACAGTTTCTCTACTAGTTTGTAGTTTGCATGGATGAAGAGATGTAACTAGAATTGCACTCATAGGTGATGATGAGCTAGGCTTGTCCTAGAACTAAACCTTAAAAAATACCTAGTAGGCAGGCACCTATACCCATTCACATCCATCCCTTGCAAAGCAAAGCAACAAAATGATGAATTAAGCTTTTCCTTCTATACACTCATGATCATGCTTTCCCAGTTGACAGATGGTTAGCATGACCCAACTGGTTATTTTAAATGTTTACAACAGGAGAAGGCATCTAGAGCTTCTTGGTGTCGCTTCTTGCACTGTCTTTCTCATAGCTAATAATTATAATCACAACTAAGCTGCTGTCATCCCTCCCTTTTGGCAGATCAAAAAAGTAGACCACTTTGTCCTAGTTTAAAAGTGGGATTGTATAATTATAATTATTCCTCCTTCAAACAACATCTCATTAGGCTACCCACGACTCTTGTTTTTTGGCTCATCCCATAGCTCTCATCTGCTAAGTCATGGATAGAAAAGCCTCATATCATTCATTATTACTCAACTGCAGAGCCACATCATAACACAGGTGTGTCATACTGTGGCCTTGCCATTTTACATTAAATGGTATCATTAAAGGCAAAAGAAGAATTTTATGGAAAACTCAAATATTTCACCATGCAAAAAATATAATTTTCAAACAAATCCTCTAAAAGAAACCAAAAAGCCTTCAAGATAATATTATTATAACTCTATTATAACTAATCTCTCAAGTTTCAACACAAGCCAAAATATTGTCTTTCAAAAGTCCTCATATAAAAATACACCTATTATTTATTATTACCTAGTAGGGGCCAAAAGTCCTAAAGCTATACTATACTCTATAATGAATCTACACACAATATCCTTGCCTTGGTAGGAAAGGCCAATAGGTAAATTACCAGAGTAGGGCATGTATCGACTTAATTTGATACCCGCCTGATACCAGTTTTGGCTACTTCAATTTTTTTGAATACCAGTCTGGTACTGGTATTATTAGGCTCAATACTGACTTTGGGCTGATATATGGCAGGTATAGGCCGGGTATATAGACTGGTATGAGACTGGTATTACTTAAAGTCTCTACCAGCCGGGTACTGGTATTAAGCTGGTACCAGACTAAGGTTATACTAGACTGGTCTGGTATTTGATTTGATACCAGTGTTCATACCCGTATTGATACCCGTCTCTGACCCTCTATATACCTGACCAACACTGGTAAATCATACATAGTTCCACCTTTCCATTTGGTTCCCCTTCCCTAACTAACCACAGTAGTTAGCTCAGTTGCTGTTTTTACTACCTTACTTATTAACAAACAAATAGTCCTTATATCTCCATACACAAAAGCACAGGCAGAAAATTTCTAGTATTATCTGGAGGGCACATTATCAAGAGCAATGGACCTTGGACAATTGCTTGATTCAGGAATGCCCCTACTCTGAGGGCATTACCCTACTCTTACCATTTACATGCACCTACTTACCTACCTAGTAGCCATGCCTATTGTCCTACCTGCCTAACTACTAATTATATAAAGCTTTTTACAAGATAGGTTAACCAAGGTGAAGTCTAATGTCAACTCAGTGTGAATGCAATGTGAAGTGTAGACTTTCAAAGTTGTATGTCACATGACTTTTTTCAGGAACAAAGTCCAATTGGAAGGGTACCTTTAGTTTGAAGTGGCAAAAAACCAAAAATAAATGAATCGTGGGGAATAGAAAATCATTTTCTCAATTCATATTGCATAGTACATACATGTAAGCTACTTCCAAACAATTATTGAAGATTTTTTAGAGGTTTGCAAAGAATAGAAAGTGTACCTATCACTCTACTCTACATGGACTCCAAAACTCCAAGTCTCTTGATAAATTGTGAACTTGTGTATTGAAATAAAGAACATATTAGTAGACTCAAATTAAACTATATTTTCTTGGCATGTATCTATGCTTCTTTTTGCATATTCATGTGTTGTTTGGCTCGTGGTGGAGTTCATAAGCAACAACCCTAAACCAAGCAATTGCAAGCCACTTTCATCATTTGTCACGTTGGAGGCTATTTGTCCAAAAAATTTAAAGAAAACACTCCTTGCAATGGGAGAGAAGGACCAAGTATATTCAACATAAAATGGAGTTCACAACTTCAACAAAATTATAGTTAACCAACTCAATAAAGCCTAAGGATCCAAAATATCATAAGGGAGGTGTCGGCCCATGATGTTCAACTATTGTTTGAAATTTTTAAACAACTACCAGTTATGGTTCTCAAACAACAATTGTTTGTAAAAACGCAAGGTGGACAAAAAGTTGAATTTATGATACCTTAAAGAACCTTATTGTTCCCATTCTTTCATTTTTGGAAATTTCTTACAAAAATAA
>Ga0116229_10001221_pt1 | contig 39573 bp, 35 predicted proteins | sample S1TSphgellanicum_3_FD_87313 | JGI IMG/M metagenome (GOLD analysis project Ga0116229, IMG submission 87313) | Host-associated microbial communities from peat moss isolated from Minnesota, USA - S1T2_Fc - Sphagnum magellanicum MG | ecosystem: Host-associated > Plants > Peat moss > Unclassified...
AAACTTTATCATTTTCCAAGAAGTTAGAAAATCATATTGGTGCTATCTGGTATTTTATCCATCATTATAATTCTTCTCTAGCAACATAAATCTATTATCACTACATATTTATCACCACCGTCTTACCTGAATTATTATTCCCAATCAGTAAAGTTACTGGATGCAATTCTATACTGGTTAATTTGTGAGTCCTAAAGTTTTTGAGAGTAACTTGTTTGAACACGGTAAAATCTATCCAAATTTGTCCTAAGGGATAATATAAATTATAAACAATTTACCAGCTATGTAGAGAGAGTAAAATAATTATGGCTATGTAAAATTATGTAAAATCGATAGAACTCGCTTGTACTAAGATTTTGATTGCGAGTCGAGCGCAACTACGAACTAAGAAGTTATTTTATCGTTTCCGCCAAAAACAAAATCCACTTAAAGCTTGAATGCTTAAGTGGATTAGTTGACTAACTATTTGGAATTTTAGTGGATCCGAGCAGAGTCGAACTGCTGTCCAAATTGGGTATTGACCCCCCGCTCATTCACAGGTTTAGCCTCTCTGACCCTCAAGGCGGGAATCGTTCATTATCCCGAACGTAGGATGCTCTGATTAAGTCTTAATCAGCAAGCCAACCAGAGAACACTTGCTAATGCATTCGTTGGGGGTTGTCTCTAGTCCTTAACGGAGTCAAACTAGAAACGCTCGGACCTGAAAGAGGTTATTAGGCAGCTACTACGGCTGGCTTACGAGCAAATTTTACGAGATTGTTCGCATTTACTGTTTTTTGAGTCTTTGATTTGCGAGAGGTGACTCGCTCTCGACCTGAATCACAGAGTAGCTTTCGCCAACCTGTCGAAACCGTTACGGACCCATGTGCTTCACACTATATATTATAGTACTATTTTTCTTAGCTGACAACAAGTTTCCCAAGAAAGGATTTTAGGTTGGGTTGAGCTAATCGTTGGCGGTCTCTTGTCTACGTTCTTTAACCCAACCTCTACCATATAACAGTGATAATTATGCCTTATAGTGATTTTACACTGAAAAAAGTCCGCCAGGAGTTAGCGATCGCCATTGATGAAGGAGGGAAGTTTTTCCCAGAGATAATTCCCGTAGAACCGGATGATTTGCTACGTCAAGAACTAGCGGAAGGTTTACCATTAGTACTGGCTAGGGGTAGCGAAAAAGCACGTTCTGAATGGATAATTAGCCCAGTGTTAACCGCAGTTCGACGATTATTGAAGCATCAAGTTAGTCTCTTTTCTGGAGAAGACTTTAGCGTAGATCCTCAACTTGGACTCAACGGTATCTGTGATTTTTTGATTAGTAAATCACCAACTCAATTAGAGATTCAAGCTCCAGTCGCTGTAATTATAGCAGCCAAAAAAGAAAATCTGAATGGTGGTTTAGGTCAGTGTATTGCGGAAATGGTAGCTGTGCAAAAATTTAATGATGCTAACAATATAAATATTTCTCCCATTTTCGGTTCTGTTACCAGTGGAACTGCTTGGAAATTTCTCCAACTAGAAGGTAATTCAGTCAGGATTGACATCACTGAATATCCATTACCACCAGTTGAAATAATTTTAGGTTTTCTCAAGTGGATGTTATTGCAAAACTAGTATTTTTGGCGTGCGATCGCTGTACCAGCCTTTATGCATAGCCTATGATTTAGTTTATATTCCTCCTGGTTATAGCTGTATTTATAGCATTTAAGGTATACTCATACCATGTTATTATCCCAAAACAAAATCTACCTTATGTATAAATGGATTCATTTAACTCGTGGTTTAGTTATAAATGAGTGTAGGACTCTTGGGTTTAGAGAAAGCGATGGCTTCGGCAAACGTTCAGTTCAATCACCGCAACATTCCACACAATTTTTTCAAGTCTATAAACTTTTATATGCGACATACTATGTCTAAACACTCTTAAATAAGAGAAATGTGTAGTTATTATAAAAGTGCGCTTATTGGCGAAAATTTCGTTATACTAGTACTCAATAGATATACATAAGCTAGATAAAGTATTAAAAATGAAAGATTATGCCTGAATGTGTGGTTCAAATCGTCCGTACGGCTTTCAAGGAAATGCAGAAACTGCCATATCAAAATCTTGAAGATGCGGCAAACGTAATCAGGGATATAAGTGAAGGTGAATTAGGAGATCATCGCAAACTTCAAGGATATGAAAATTTATGGAGGACAGCAAAAGGTGACGTAAGAGTTATATGGAAAAAAAATGGGTTTAACTCAACTCTTATAATTAAAGTAGGTTTACGAAAGGAAGTTTATAAAAATATATCAGAAAATCAAAATACAACTAATCTTTTAAAAGTATCTGATGTTTTAAAAATTAAAGAAGACAGAATACTTGATATACCGTCATATGAGTGGGATAAAACAAGTAAGGCTTCATGGTATCAGTTTATTTATGGTGGTTATTTGTACTCTCCAGTTTTAACTAAGTCTCAAAGAGAGGTATTTGAAATTAAGATACCATGGACATATTTGCATAAAGATGAAATTTCAAGTTTTTCACTACAAAGCTCTCCGGGAACAGGGAAAACTGTGTGTGCCGCTCTAATAGCTTGTGAATTCTTCGATAATTATCAATGGAATGTTGCTTTAATTCTACCAAAAACATTATGTAAAGAAGTTAAGGAGTTTGCCAATATAAAGGTTATATTGCAGCAAGAACATGATAATTTTTTCGTAGGAGAATTTGAAGAATGGATTGCCTATATAGCTCCAAGTTTTTATCCTGAAATTGCCTCTAAGGATGAGGAATTAAATGCACTGGAGACTCAAGCTAAAAAAACTCATACCATTCAAGATGAAGTAACTTTACAAGATTTAATGCTTTATAGAAGTTTTATTTATAATGGAAATGAGCAAAAGATATCTTCTCATCCGATATATATAGATAATAAAGATCGGATAAATCAACTTCGTGGGATAGATCAACAAAAATGGAAGGATAGACTTAAACTACAAGGAAAAAAACCTTGGTTAGATAGCTTAGAAGTATTAGCAAATGAATTGCCTTTACCACAACAAAATAAAAGTGGGACTTCTATTGTTATTTTTGATGAGACACAAGACTATCTTCTCAGTGAACTGAAATCTATCATAAATATGCTCAATAGATGGCAAAAGCAAGGACACTCAGTGCTTCTGTATCTATTAGGAGATATGAACCAAAGAATTCAACCTGTTGATTTTAACTGGGGTTCACTTGAGTTAGGTACACCTCGTACTCTTAAGTATAACTATCGAAATACAGGTAAAATTCTAGAATTTGCTAATGCATTTCATACTTTTGCACAAAAAAGGGGAGATATCAAAGGCAAACACCTACCAGAGGTTTGTAATCCAAATGATACTTTTGAAGTCGGAGAACCAGTTAGAATATTAGAGGTTTCATCAGTTGAAGAGGGATTAGTGTTTTTGGAAAAACTCAATGAAAAAATTAAGCAGCAATCAAATAATTCGGGTGAATGCTCATTGCTTAAGAAGTTATCTAATCGAGTTACTGTGATTTATATGAGACTCCCAGAAAATAACAATTTAGATGGTATAGACTATCTAAGTATAGAGCAGTCCAAGGGACGTGAATTTGATGCCTGTATTACGTTCTGTATTTTTGATGGAACAGGAAACCCAACTTTTGAAGAATCTAATAAGTGGTACACTACTTTTACTCGTCCAAGATATAGATTGTTAGTAATATCCACTACTGCGGAAATTTGTCGAATTGGTGGAGATTTTTTTAAAATGTGTGATTTTTTTAGCCCAGAAGATACGGACAGATTAATAAATTGGATTAGCGAATACTCTAACTCTGAATTTTTATTTAGAGACTATAATACAATATACAACTTACTTGATGAAGGAATGAATGCTCAACCATTACAAATATATTGGGATACCTATCCAGCTTTGCGTTTAGCAAAATTCAGTGATGATCAAATAAATGAAGTTGAAACAAGATTAATAGAACAACTTAGAAACCAGTCTATAGAGTTTCGTCTTAATGAATTATCCCAAATAGATCAAATTCGCGATGCTGTAGATAGAGTTCCGTTAAAATGCCTAATTTTGAGAAGTCTATCTAGATCCTGGGAAGCATTTAATGAAGCTTCGCTAATAGAAAATGATCAACCTCAAGAGTATAAGCGGTTGTTAAATGCGATCGCTAGTGATCTAGAAAGTCAAAATCTAGTTTACGAAGCAACCAGATTAAAAGCAATCATAGGAATACCACTTCCTGAAGATTACCCATTTAGGGAATCATTAGAAAAACATCCAAGTTGGTTAAGAAATTCTAATTTTGTATCTTTATTATGCAACTTGACTATAGATAAAATTACAAGTAAAATATCGAATTAAGAGAGGAAAATTAAAATGAACTACTCACCAGATTGGAATGTTGCAAGCGAACTTGAAAATCTATCTAGAGTTATTAATGAGTCAATTGAGAAAGCCGAAAAAGTTCTAAAAGAAGCAAAAGAAATTGATGAAACCAAAAAATTAATTGAAGAAATTCAAACTACTCGCACATCTCTTGAGCGGACTAGAAGTTTCATCGTAGAAATACAGGAAAATATTAATGAAAACTTAGTCACAATTAATAATATTGATAAAAATTTAAACCCATTAAAAAATATTCATGAAGAATTACAAGCGCTAGACATTGAGAAAAAATTAAAAAGTTTCCGTCAAATTCTTAACTCAATTGAGAAAAAGAAAAAAGAGATTTATGAGGCTGAAAGTAAAGTTATTAACTTGAATGAACAAGCCGATAGCTTTTTCGAGAAGATTAATGATATCTCTATTAAATATGAAGAAACTCTTACTAATGCAAATGTAATTTCAGATAAAATACAATCTCATTCAAATGATCTTACAGTTATTGAGCAAAGACTAAAACCTTTAAAAAATCTTCCTGAAGAACTAGAAGAACTAGGTGTTGATCGTGATTTTTTAAGAAAAGTCCAAGAAGTTCTTATTTCAGTTCAAGAAATTAGGCAAGAAATTTATAAAGCTGAACAAAAAGTTATTAGTTTGAATCAGAAAACTGATAGTTTCTCTATTATAATTAGCAATGATTGCAAAAAATATGAGGAAAAAACTAGGAATGCTCAGATAGTATTGAATCGACTGGAATCTGTCTTAATTTCAATTAAGACAAATGAAGAAAGGCTAAAAATATTAATAACTCTTTCTGAAGAAATAAAAACGTTAGATATTGACAACAAATTAAAAAACATCACTGAAATTCTTACCCTAATTCAAAGGAATAAAGAAGAATTTTATGAGGCTGAACAAAAAGTTATTGATTTTAACGAAAATGCTCACAACCTATCTAAAAAAATCACTGACAATGCTAAAGATTATGAGGAAAAAGTTAATGATGTTAAAATTATTTCAGTTGAAATAAAATCTATCTTGATCGATATTAAGGCTATTGAAGAGAGGTTATTACCTTTGAAATCCCTTCCTCAAGATTTACATATGTTAGGTATTAATAATGATTTTTTAAAAAATATCCAAGAATCCCTTATCTTGATTGAAAAAAATAAAGAAGAAACTTATGAATCTGAGAAAAGAGCTATTAAACTGAATGATGAAACCAATAATCTCTCTCTAAAAATTGACAATGGTATCGAGGAACTTAAAAAAATAGTTGATATATATGAAAGCAAAACTATTAATGCTAAATCTATTTTGAATCAGCTAAGATCTATTTTGATTGAAACTGAAACCATGAATGAGGTTAGATCATTATTAAATGAATTAAATACTGCTCGTTTTCAATTAAACAAATCTAAAGAAGAACTAGCTGCTGTTAGGAAATTTGATGCTTATTTGCAAGAATATCAAATGCGCAGTAGCCGTAAAAATTTCAAAGAATGGTTGTGGAAGGAATTGGGGATTGTAGGAATCATAGTTTATTTTCTTAGTATTATAATTCCCAAAAATGTCAGAAATAAACAAAATAGCAATCTAAAGTAACCGATAAAGTAAGGAAGTAAGCAACTCACAGAGAATGATCAATCCTATAATCAGGAAGGAAAATTCTATTCTATAGAAATGTTTTTAACTACACCACATCTAATCGCAAAATTAATGAAAGTAGCTGATAATTTTTTGGGCAATTTTTATAAACACCTGGCTTGTAATTGCATCAGGATGGGTCAGAGCGATCGGTACTCCTCTATCACCACCGTCACAGATACTGGAATCAAGGGGAATTTGTCCTAAAAGAGGTATTTGCAGTTCTGCTGACAATTTTTCACCACCACCGCTACCAAAAATTTGATGTTTTTCGCCGTTTACACCCATAAAATAACTCATATTCTCAATAATACCGAAAACAGGAACTCCTGCTTCGCGAAACATATAGATACTACGACGCACATCAGAAACAGCAACTTCTTGGGGAGTCGTTACCAAAATTGCACCGGAAATCGGGCTTTCTTGCGCAATAGTAATTTGCGCATCTCCAGTACCAGGAGGTAAGTCTATGAATAAATAGTCTAATTCTCCCCACTCAACTTGCTGGATAAATTGAGTGATGATTTTATGCAAAACTGGTCCACGCCAAACTAAGGGACGCTCTGGTTCTGCTAATAGTCCCACAGATATGATTTTGATACCATGAGCTTCTAGGGGGAGGAATTTCTGACCATTAATGGTATCCATAACTGTGACTTCAGATTTTCCTAAACCTAGCATTGGGGGAATATTGGGACCATAGACATCAGCATCTAATAAACCAACTTTCGCTCCTGTTAATTTTAAAGCTGCTGCTAGATTAACTGCGGTGGTTGATTTTCCCACTCCTCCTTTCCCGCTAGAGATCGCTAAGGTTGTTTTGACTCCAGGAATTGTGCAAATTTGAATATAAGCTTTTTTGCACCAAGTAAGTGATGATAAAGTAGTTTGGATGACTAATTGTAAATCCTGTTGCTGGGAACCAAGATAAAGACGCAGGTAAATGTAGTCATCAACTATGCGCAGGTTTCGCACCATTCCCAAGCTAATAATATCATTTTTTAGGGTTGGTTCGATTATTTGTTTGAGGAGTTGGATAACTTCTTGTTGCTGGAAGTCGCTTGGAGGTGTTTCTATCACTTTTCGATCAAGTATGATTGTGAATTTTTTTAATTGCTCTTTCTGCGTAAATATGCACATCTATGTCAGGATCATCTAAAGCTTGCTGAAGAGCATTTAGAGCATGAGAACTTCCTAGATTACCAAGCACAATAGCAGCTTCTTTCCTGACATCAGAATATTCATCTGTTAATGCTTCAATCAGTTCGGATAAAAGTTCAATATCTGGTATTTTTTGTAATACTTGCAGTGTCAATTTCCGCACTTGCCAATTTTCATCTTTTAGAGCAATTTTTAATGCGGGAATTGCTGGGGAATTAGCATGAAGCGCCAGGGATTTAGCTGCATTACGGCGCACTTGCCAATCAGGATCGGAAATCAGTGCTTGACTCAATAATTTGACAACTTCTTCATCTGCTAAATGTCCTAAAGTTAAAGCTGCTGCGCGACGGACGTGATCATCAATATCGTTAATTAATGATAAGGCTGGTGGACATGTTTGGACTTGATTCAAATAACGGAGAGTGGTGATAGCAGTTTCTCGCAGTTGGGAATTTTCTGAGTCTAAGAAAGATAGGATCGCGGAAAGTGATTGAGTATCATGGATCTTCCGCAACAAAATTAGTATATTAAGCTGGAGGTTGATATCTGGTTGAGTTAATGAATCTAGTAATAATGACAAATGCTCTGCGGTGATTAATTCACCTAAAGCTGATAATGCTACAGCCCTAATTTCTGCATCTGGAGAGGTGAGGGATTTGAGTAAAGCAGGTACAGCGATCGCATTAGCAAGTTCGGCGATCGCACTTATCGCTATTTTTTGCACTGCCGTACTTTCATCTTCTAAAGCAGTAATTAGAGCATCCATTGCTGCGTCTTCTCCCAAATACTGGAGAGATTTTGCTGCTACTAGGCGATCGCTTAACAAGGGCGATCGCAGCATTTCCAACCATTGACTTAATTCTGAATCTGTATCGGTAAACATTTCTACATCCTAACGCAATAAAAAGGGAATTTGTACTGTAATTGCGTTGGTTGGACATTCTTGCTCGCAAGGTAGACAAAACCAACATTCATCATATTTCATATAAGCTTTTCCCGTTTCTGGATTTTTTGCTAATACATCTAAAGGACAAACTTCAATACAAGCAACACATTTTTCCAGACATTTAGATTCATCAACAATTACCGGGACATCTACTCTTTGTGTAATTAAAGCCATAGCGTTATTATTTCCTTCATCAGTAAAATTTGATCAACCATTGATTTATTTAACCGCAACATTATACACTTCAGTTTGTAAATCAACCTCAACAATATAAGGCTCAACCTGACGCTTAAATAAAAACATCTCACCTAATTCATTTTTACGCAAATTAACGTGACAAAACCATTCCTGATTATTTTTATCCGGAAAATCCAACCGATAATGATATAATCCCCAACGACTTTCTCGACGATATAAAGATGCTCGTGCTGCCATTTCCGCACAATCTCGAATAAAATGGACTTCCATACAGCGCATTAGTTCATGTGGATCACGAGCTCCCATCTGAGATAAAATCTCATGATAACCGAGAAAATTATTCAATCCAATCTGCATTTTATGACCGGATTTCGGTGGTTGTAGGTAATCATTCACTAATCGGCGTAACTTATATTCAACTTGGGTATGAGGAATACCATTTGGTTGATTTAACGGTGCATATATTCTAGCTTGTTCCGCTGCTAAAACATCTATCTCTGGTTCTAAATGTGGTAAGTCATGAATATACTCAATAGCATTTTCTCCAGCTAATCGACCAAACACGAAAGCACCAATCATATAATTATGGGGAACGCTCGCCATATCTCCAGCAGCATATAATCCAGGAACTGTAGTTTCTGCTTTTTCGTTTACCCACACACCAGAAGCACTATGTCCGCTACACAGACCAATTTCTGAAATATTCATTTCTACACCATCAGTGCGGTAATCTTCCCCTCTACCCTGATGAAACCTACCTCTACTTGGGCGCTCATTTGCCCATAATATAGACTCAATTTCTGATATTGTATCTTCATCTAAATGAGTCATCTTCATTTGGATCGGACCTTTACCAGAATTTAATTCCTTCCAAATTTCCAACATCATTTGACCGCTCCAATAATCGCAATTAATGAAACGGTTTCCTTCTGCATTGGCTGTATAAGCGCCATAAGGACCTGCAACATAGGCGCAAGCTGGTCCATTATAATCTTTAATTAGGGGATTGATTTGGAAACATTCAATATTGCTTAATTCTGCTCCTGCGTGATAAGCCATTGAGTAGCCGTCCCCCGCATTTGTGGGGTTTTCATAAGTTCCATAGAGATATCCCGACGCAGGTAATCCTAAACGTCCACAAGCGCCTGTACAAAGAATAACGGCTTTGGCTTGAATAACGACAAAATCACCACCGCGCACATCAAACCCAATTGCTCCGATCGCTCTACCATTTTTGACTAATACCCTCGTCGCCATCACTCGATTGGTAACTTTCACTTTATGGCGTTTAACTTGGCGGGTAAGAATGGTTTTTAAATCTTTACCTTCTGGCATAGGTAACACATATTTCCCTACCCTATGTACTTGTTTGACATCATAATTTCCTTGGGGATCTTTTTGGAACTTCACACCCCAGGTTTCTAATTCTTGAATGGTTTCATACCCTAATTTACCAGTTGCATAGACGGCTTTTTGGTAGAGAATACCATCGTTAGCAATTGTAATTTCACGCACATATTGTTCTGGAGTCGAATTGCCAGGAATAACTGCTGTATTAACTCCATCCATTCCCATAGCGATCGCTCCACTACGGCGAATATTAGCTTTCTCCAAAATCAACACATAGCATTAGGATTTGCTTGTTTAGCTTTAATACCAGCCATCGTCCCCGCAGTCCCACCACCAATGACTAATACATCAATTTTTATCTGCTGTGTACTAATATCTCCCACCATATTAACCACCTTCTACAAGTTATTTATTACTTTGCCAAACAATATCTTTAACATTGATTTGCTTAGGAAGCAATTTGATTTTATAAAATGTATCAGCAATTTCTTGTTGATCTTTAATTATTTCCTCTGTCAATGGTATCGCACCATAATCGTGTCGTTTTTCTGCTGTTTCTAACACGGATTCATCTATACCTAAAACAGGTGAAAGTAATTTAGCAACTCCAGCAGGATTATTTTTTGCCCAACTACTAACTTTATTCACTTCAGCCAAAATCGTTTTTACAGCTTCGGGATTTTTCTCTACAAAAGATTTAGCAGCCAGATAATAACCTCGATTCGGAGCTAACCCAGTTGCATTTGTCAAAATGCGTGCTTTTGTTGCTTGTTCACCAGCAGCTAAGTATGGGTCCCAAATTCCCCAAGCATCAACGTTTTTACCTTCAAAAGCTTCTCTAGCATCAGCTGGAGTCAGAAAGGTAGGTTTGATATCAGTGTATTTCAATCCGGCTTTTTCTAAAGATTTGACAACTAGATAATTAACATTAGAACCTTTAGCAAAAGCAACTCTTTTACCCTTGAGATCAGCTAGGGTTTTAATCGGTGAATCTTGATGGACAATAATCGCCTCAGCTTTGGGGAGTGAAGGCTCACAAGCAACATAAACTAAGGGGGTATCGGCTGCTTGCGCAAAAATTGGTGGGGCTTCTCCTGTATAGCCAAAGTCAATACTACCAACGTTTAAGGCTTCTAACATGGGAGGACCAGCAGGGAATTCAGTCCAGGTCACAGAACCACCAGTAGCATGTACGGCTTTTTCTAAGTCTCCCTTCGCTTTCAATGAGTAGAGGATAGTTGCTGATTTCTGATAACCAATCCGAATTACAGTATTATTATTCGTTTGACTGGAAGTGCTATTTGAATTAGATGTCTGAACTGTCCCAGGATTGTTGTTGGGGGAACAAGCAGAAATAACTAAAGTCAAACCCATTGCGATCGCAAACAATAGGCAAAAGTTGCGGGTATTCTGCTTGAGTAACTTTTTTACCAGAGCAATACCAAACTCCCATAGTACAAATAGAGAAAATTTACCGGACATAATTACTTTGCTATACAAGGTGAAATATCAGACTTCAGTAGTATACATTAAAATACACTATTCTGATAGATTTATAGCTGTATATATTTAGTATAAAAGATTATAAGTAAACAAAACCGTAAAATCCTTACCTAACGCAGAAACCTGTAGGGGCGCAAGGCCTTGCGCCCCTACCACCCTGGATACACTTAGACAAGTGCTGGCTCTGCTACCAATTTTTCTGCTCTTTGCTTAAAGACAGTTGGTAATTGGCTATTAAATATCTCACCTTCAACGATTTGGGAGCGGAAACCATCTGGTCCAACTGGAATATCACCTGTAATTGTAGTGCGATAAAGTACGCGCTCAACGTCTAGATGATCCAAATCTTGAGGAGCTAAATGTGCAGTGGCGCGATTATCCCAGAATGCTATATCACCGTTATTCCAACGGAAGCGAACGGTGTAAGCTGGCTTGGTGATTTGCTTAAAGAATAACTCCAATAGCAAGTCGCTTTCCTGTCTTGATACATCCAGAATATGTGAAGTAAAACCAGGATTCACAAACAATGCACGTTCACCTGTTTCAGGATGAACTCTGACTACAGGATGGACGGAAACTATGGGATTGGCAGAAATGCGTTGGTTATAATAGCTTTGGGCGGGTAGATGCCGTCTAGCGTTAAATCGATGTTCTGCTTTTAATGTATCTGCCAATGCACGTAGAGGGGCTGATAAACCTTCATAGGCTGCAACCAGGTTAGTCCACTGTGTATCGCCACCAAAGCTGGGAACATTAACCGCACGTAAAATTGAACCTGCGGGTGGGTTGATAGCTGCGGTAACATCGGTATGCCAACGGCTTTCGTAGCTAGAACGTTGTAAACCATTACGACGTTCAAAGCGGCTGCGGTCAATGGGTAGGATTTGCTCAAAGCCCTCAAGTGGCTCGTCTTCATGAGGATGGGCGTAGGTTACTTCACCAAAACGACTGGTGAATGCTATTTGGGCTGCGTGATCAATATTTTGACCCCGGAAGAAGACTACTTTCCACTTCAACAATGTTTCACGAATTTCCTTGACTGCTTCATCGGCTAAAGGCTGGGAAAGGTCTACACCGCTGATTTCAGCACCAATAAAACCAGCTACTTGTTTGACTGTGATGTGATTATTACTCATGTGAATTCTCTTTTCTGATTTATTTGTGTTTGCACTTGTCTATTCCCTTATCTATGTGTTGATTACAACACGTAATTTTGGGAAATAATTCTAACCTAATAACTATAATACACTAAATCTACCGATTTACTGTATTATAAGTTTTTTGTATAAAAAATGCACAAAGTATATTTATAACTTATTTTCCAATCCCATATATTAAGGAAGATGAGAGCCAGGAAAAACTTGTATAATTAAATAAGTACAATAAATTGATCGGCAAACAGTACTTTATTAGTGTATATTTACACTAACTATGCTTATTGATCTTAACCAAAGGTGTTCTATATGGTTTTCAATACCCAAGTTTTAGATAGACAAGTTGTTGAGAAATTGCCATACGTCACAGCGAATCTCAATTATCTAGTTCCAATGGCAGAAAAACCTGTTAACTATACTTATGAGCCACCAGCAGGTATCCCCAGGCAAAATGGCATCTCTGAATCTCAAAGTTTACTTATATATAATGCTCGTGCGATTTCCCAACATCTATCTTTGGATAGAGAAGGTTTTGCTTTAGTTGAGCAGCACACGCAAGTTGGCAATTTCTACGATGAAGATGAGGTTCGTAATGTTTACTATCCAGAAGCGGAACAGCTATTAACTGAGGTAACGGGTGCGACTAAAGTAGTTATATTTGACCACACTTTACGTAATGCTGGGCTGTCCCAACCCGGTGAGAATACTATTAGAGAACCAGTCAAGCGCGTACATAATGATTTCACAGCTAAATCTGGTTATATCCGTGCCCGTAGGGAGTTGTTAGCACGAGGGATAGAAAATATTGAGGAGTTACTACAGCAAAGATTTGCTATTATCAATGTCTGGCGTTCTATCGGTCAACCAGTTCAAGAGTCGCCTTTAACGGTTTGTGATGCTAAAAGTATCGCACCACAAGACTTGATCGCTGCTGATTTAGTCTACCGCGATCGCATTGGTGAAGTTTACTCAGTTATCTACAATCCGGAGCATCGCTGGTACTACTTCCCCCAAATGCACAAAAACGAAGTACTATTAATCAAATGTTTTGACTCCGCAGAGGATGGACGAGCTAGATTCGCTGCTCATACCGGATTTGACGATCCAACAAGTTCACCAGATGCGCCACCTCGTGAGAGCATAGAATTAAGAACTTTTGTTTTTTATCCAGAGATCAGAAAGTAAAAAATATAAGATGTAATAGCATTCATAATTAACGATGGATGCTATTTGATTGAAATTAGCTTTACCCTAATCAAGCGTTTACTAGGGTTGTAACACGTTTTGAGGAAATTGTCCGATTACATTACCAGCAGGAGCATATTGGCATACTACATATAAGGCGATATAATTATGACCATCCATTTGCTTAATACCCTGTGCAGTACCACAACCTAATTGATGACTGTTCTTCCAGACTACCTGGGTAAAATGCCCAGTTTCATGGGAGAATCCTGGATGATTATAGTTATATTGTGAAACTTCATTATACCAGCTATCCACTGCATTTTTAGCGAGGTTAGTTGCGTTTAGTGGAGAACCTGTTGTGTAATAAGCATAGATGTTTTCTCCTACGTTGTGACGATTAGTACTGTGTTCAAAAAGCTGATGAGCAGCTAAATAGTTAGCCCAAGCTTGAGCAGTACTATTGAGAGAGCTATTATTAGTTATATTAGGGCTATGATGTTTAGCACGATATAAGTTGTGTCTAGCTACAAAAGTGTTTAGGTCAACTGCGATTTTTCCAAAAGCAGAATTATCTATCATGGTTGGAATTAAAGCGATTAAACTGGCAGTAAATAGGAATTTACTCATTGGTTGAGTTGATTAAGTTAAATTCTTGATATATATTGATAATTAATCTGTACGGGTTGATCAAGAGCAGATTTGGGATTTTGGAGCGACAATTGCATCCAAAACCCAAATGCTATTATGTAAGTGCTTGAGCACCAGCCACAACTTCTAAGATTTCTTGAGTAATTGCTGCTTGACGAGCTTTGTTGTAAGTCAGGGACAGGCCTTTAATCAATTCTCCTGCGTTCTCACTTGCGTTGCTCATAGCTGTCATCCGCGCTGCTAATTCGCTAGCGGCTGATTCTTGTAAAGCTCTTAAAATCTGATTGCTCAGGTACAGGGGAAGCAAAGAATCCAGAATTTGTACTGGGTCTTGTTCAAAAATCATGTCCCGAGGTAATGGACGACTTTCGTAAGCTACTTTTTGGCGTTCTACTTCAAAGTGACCACTACGAGAAGTTAAGCGGAAGATTTCATCGTCTGGTGCTTCTAAACCTTGAACGCTCAGAGGTAGCAGGGTTTGTACTACTGGACGAGAACTGACCAAGGAAACGAATCTTGTATAGACTAATTCGATGCGATCTACTTTTTCTGATAGAAATAGAGAAAGTAGTTCGTCAGCAACCTTTGTCGCTTCGGCTGCGGTGGGAATTTGTTCTAAGCCAATGTAACTCGCGTCAATTGGTTGATCGCGACGTTGAAAGTATTGGGTGGATTTGCGCCCAACAGTGACAAATGTATAGTCTGTACCTGCGGCTTTGAGTTCTTTTGTACGATTTTCTGCACGACGGATGACGTTGGCGTTATAACCACCACATAAACCGCGATCGCCTGAGATCACCAATATTCCAACTGATTTAACTTCCCGTTGTTTGAGCAGTGGTAAATCTACGTCTTCAAATTTCAGGCGAGTTTGTAAACCGTATAATACTTGTGCTAAACGGTCAGCGAAGGGACGGGTAGCGATCACTTGCTCTTGAGCGCGACGCACTCTAGCCGCAGCAACTAGCCGCATGGCTTCTGTAATTTTTTTGGTGTTTTTGACCGACTGGATGCGATCGCGTATTGCTTTGAGATTAGCCATAATTTTTTCCTCAGCCTGGAGTCATTTATTTACTTAGTTTTTGTCATCAATCATCAGTTTTTGTGTCAGACTGATGACCAATGACAAGAGTTACCAAATGACTTACTAAGCAGCTGCTTGGAAGTTCTGCTTGAATTCTGTCAAAGCTGCTTTCAGGGCGGCTTCTTCTGCGTCACCGAGAACTTTGCTGGTTTGTACTGCTTGGTAGTATTGGGTATTTACTGTCTTCAAGTAATCACGTAAACCTTCTACAAATTTGGTTACTTGGTTAACAGCGAGACTATCTAAATAACCATTGATACCAGCGTAGAGAATAGCAACTTGTTCAGATACAGACAGAGGATCGTTTTGGGGTTGTTTTAACAGTTCCCGTAAGCGTTGACCTCTAGCCAATTGGTCTTGAGTGGCTTTATCTAAGTCAGAAGCAAATTGTGCGAAAGCTTGTAAATCGTCAAACTGCGCCAATTCTAATTTGATTTTACCAGCAACTTTTTTCATTGCTTTGGTTTGGGCTGCGGAACCGACGCGGGATACGGAAATACCGGGGTTTACAGCAGGACGAACACCAGAGTTGAATAAATCGGAAGATAAGAATATCTGACCGTCAGTAATGGAAATTACGTTGGTGGGGATGTAAGCAGAAACGTCACCAGCTTGAGTTTCGATGATTGGTAGAGCAGTCATACTACCTTTACCCAATGCATCACTGAGTTTTGCTGCTCTTTCCAACAAGCGGGAGTGAATGTAGAATACGTCTCCAGGATACGCTTCCCGTCCGGGTGGACGACGTAGGAGCAAGGACATTTGACGATAAGCTTGTGCTTGCTTGGACAAGTCATCGTATATAATCAAGGTAGCTTTGCCTTTGTACATGAAGTACTCAGCAATTGTTGCGCCTGTGTAGGGAGCAAGGTATTGTAAAGTAGCGGGGTCACTGGCGTTAGCAGCAACGACAATTGTATAGTCTAAAGCGCCTTTCTCTTGTAGAGTTTGGGCTACGTTAGCAACGGTAGAAGCCTTTTGACCGATCGCCACATAAACGCAAATTACATCTTCCGCTTTTTGGTTGATGATCGTGTCGATCGCGATCGCAGTTTTACCAGTTTGACGGTCACCAATGATTAACTCCCGTTGACCACGACCAATAGGAATCATGGAGTCGATCGCCGTGATACCGGTTTGCATAGGTTCATGGACAGAGCGACGAGCAATAATTCCAGGCGCAGGAGATTCCAGCAAACGACTGTCTGTAGTTTTGATTTCTCCCTTACCATCGATAGCACGACCCAAAGCGTCCACAACACGACCGATAAGAGCATCACCCACGCCGATTTGAGCAATTCTACCAGTAGCTTGTACAGTACTACCTTCTTGAATACTCAACCCTTCACCCATTAATACCGCACCAACATTGTCCTCTTCCAAGTTTTGGACAATACCAACAGTCCCATCTTCAAACTCTAAAAGTTCGCCAGCCATAGCCTTGTCCAGACCATAAATCCGGGCAATACCGTCACCAACTTGCAGTACAGTACCAACATTAGCAACTTTGACATCTTGGTCATATTGCTCGATTTGTTGTTGGATAATGCTGCTGATCTCGTCTGGTCTAATTGAAATGCTCATGTGCCTATATGTTTGTTCTTTTTGAGACAGAAGGAGTTAATAGTTCAAGTTAGGGTTACAAGTCAGGACACAGGAATCATCTGCAAAAAATTGCCATCATTCCCCATTCCCAACTTTATCAATTACTGCTTAAGCGCAAGGAAAGGCGACGTAACTGACCGCGCAAACTAGCATCAATTACCTGAGAACCTACTTTAATCACCACACCACCAATTAACTCGCGATCTATGCGAGGTTCTACTTCCACCTGTCTTGCTCCAGTAAACGCAATCACCTTCTCCACGATGGTTTGCTGTTGAGCTTCTGTTAGAGGAACAGCAGAAGTTACTTCAGCCAACACAGTCTGATTTAGTTGGCGGAGCAAGACTAAATACTGACGTAAAATTACTTCCAGAAATTCAATGCGTCGTCTATGTACCAGAAGCGACAAAAAATTGTGGAGGTATTGGTTAGCACTTTCTCCAGTAATTTGTCCGAGCAGATTTTGCTTACTTTCAGGCTTAATCAAGGGATTAGCTAAGAATCCCTTTAGTGCTTGACTACCTGTAAGCAAACCAATCAAAGTCCGTGCATCTGCACCGAATTCTTCTGTCAAATTATGAGTTTGGGCGATGGACAATAAAGCTTGGGCATAAGGCTGGGCAATTTCCGCTGATAGTGTAGTACTTGTCATAAATTGCCTCCCAATTGTGCGATGCTCCGGTCAATTAAAATTTGTTGAGCATCATCAGCAATACCATACTGTAATTCAGCCTCAACTTTTTGCAGTGCTTGCGCCACGACCCGGTAACGTAATTGAGCAATAGCTTTGTCTAGTTCTGCATTCAAATCAGCTGTTCCGGCTTCTCCCATCCGCTGAATATCTACAACAACTTGAGCCAAAATAGCTTCTCTAGCAGTTTGAGCATTTTCTTGTGCTACTTGCTTGATTCTTTCAGCTTCAGCTTGAGCTTGTTCCAGATTGTGTTGCGCCTCTTTGAGTTGATTTGCAGCTGACTCTGCTTTCAGCTCTGCATTCTTGATTGCGGTTTCAATATTTTCCCGACGAGATTTCAGCGTATTACCCAGAAACTTTCGCCCGAAGACAACCAGCACAGTAATAATAATTGCTAGGTTAATCAGGTTAGCATCTAAAAAATTGGTATTTAGACTAAAACCACTATGACCCTCGCTAGCTTCGGCTATCAATAGTAAAAAAGTCCCCATGATTTTCCATCCACGACTGCGCTGCTTTTTTGGCTCAATTAGCGCCTAGCTACTAAATCGGCTCCTAAAAGCTTCTCTAGAATTTGGCGACTCAGAGCGTCAACTTGTTGTTCTAAAGCAGCTAGAGCTTGCTGCTTTTGTTGCTCAATTTCCTGACTTGCTTGTTCTCTTTGTGCTTGGGCTTCTTGCTGTGCTACGGCGATTTTTTGAGCAGCAATTTTTTGACCTTCCGCAGTAGCTTCAGCAATAATCGCTTGTGCTTGTCGTCTAGCACCCGCTAACTCTTGTTCATATTGCTGCGCTAATTTTTCCGCTTTCGCTAAACGTTCTTGGGCTGTTAGCTGATTATTCCGGATATATTCATTCCGTTGATCGATCGCATTACCCAGAGGCTGATAAAGAGTTGCATTTAATATCAGGGCTAGGATTAGAAACTGAATTGCCATTAAAGGTAATGTAGCGTCTAGATCGAATAACCCCCCGGATTTGGCAACTTTTTCTACAGCCAATAAGGTGATCCAGTGTGTCATAGTTGCTCTGTTCCTATCTAAATCAAGTGTGAGGAATCAGGAATAAAGAACCATCGAGTTAGTTCCTCATTCCCCATTCCTAACTTATGTGGGTTAATTTATGCGAAGGGGTTAGCAAACAACAGCACTAGAGCAACTACTAGACCGTAGATGGTCAGCGCTTCCATGAATGCCAAGCTTAAGAGCAATGTACCGCGAATTTTACCTTCAGCTTCTGGTTGACGAGCAATACCTTCTACAGCTTGTCCTGCTGCGTTACCTTGACCAATACCAGGTCCGATAGCAGCCAAACCAACAGCTAGAGCAGCAGCGATAACGGAAGCAGCAGAAACTAATGGATCCATGATATTCTTTCCTTGAGTTTACTGAGTGGAATGGATGTTTAACTTGTAGCTGTTAGCTGTCAATCATCGATTGTCATTATAGTAATTAACAATGACTCATGAGCAGTTAACTTTAATAAGATTGACGAAGATCTACGGGTGAGGATCAATTAATGATGACCTTCATGTTCTTCACCACCGTGATGATCTTCGATCGCTTCACCAATGTAAGCAGCAGCTAATGTGGCAAAAATCAACGCCTGAATAGCGCTAGTAAATAATCCCAAAGCCATAACAGGCAGAGGTACGAATAATGGTACTAGTAGCACTAATACTCCTACTACTAGTTCATCAGCTAAAATGTTACCGAATAAACGGAAACTCAGGGAAAGAGGTTTGGTGAAATCTTCAATTATTTTGAAAGGCAACATAAATGCAACTGGTTGCACGTAGTTACCGAAGTACCCTAAACCCTTCTTGCTGAATCCAGCGTAGAAGTAAGCTAATGAAGTCAACAACGCTAAAGCAACAGTTGTATTAATGTCACTTGTGGGCGCTGTCAGTTCGCCTTCAGGTAGATGAATCAACTTAAAGGGAACTAAAGCTCCTGACCAATTTGATACAAAAATAAACAGAAACAAAGTACCGACAAAAGGTACCCAGGGACGATATTCTTTTTCGCCAATCTGGTTTTTTGCCAAGTCTCGAATAAATTCCAGAGCGTATTCCATGAGATTTTGGATTCCAGCCGGAATACGTTGGATGCTACGGCTTGCTAATACGGAAGCTATCACTAGCACGCCAACAACAAACCAGGATGTAAGGAATACCTGACCGTGGAGCTTTAAGTTACCTATTTGCCAGTACAGGTGTTTCCCTACTTCCAATTCAGCAAGTGGAAGAGAATAGAAGTTCAGCACAGTTAGTATCTTCTTCCTTTGTCAATCACTATCTCCAAATATTACTGGAGAGTAGAAGGCCTTTTATGGTTTTCGGAGCTCCGTTGAATCAGAACTAAACGCCACCTTAACTACGTAGATGATGAGCGTGGCTTTATAGGTGAGAAAACCCAAGAATATGGGCATTATTTGCAGTTGGTTCCACCGTGATGCTAGCAGAATTAGTGCTATTAATAAGGCTAGCCGAGTTTTGCTCAGCTGGTTTTTTTCTCTTCCCAAGCGCTCTACATCTTTCGCCAACATCCTCAAGTAAAGCACACCTGCACACGCCCCTAAAAGATAATTCAGCGCCAAGTTTAGGGAATAGGAAATCCAAACACTGGCAAAAATTACCGCCGTTAAGGCAAGTGTGATAATTAACAACTCCTGATAGAGTTGGTAAAACTCCTGCATGGAAGAGTCCGCTGATTTTGGATTGTCAAAACCAGTCTGAGCTTCATGTTGCGTTGTTTGAGTGGGTACAATTGATTCTTCTGACAAGCTCACGGTATTTGAAATCAGTACAGCTAGTTGATTACGACTGCACATTCAGTCAAGGTGAATCATATCACGACTCGGTAACATTCCTTTAGAAAAAAACAATTAACTTCTTAACCTGAGAAAATCGGGAACGGGGAACGGGGAACAGGGAACGGGGAACAGGGAACGGGGAACAGGGAACGGGGGACAGGGAACTCGGAATTAATTACGTTGAGATTATTGCTATGCAACACTGGATGAGCTAATAGGTAATTCTCTGCGTCTTGGTACATTATAAATCATGAAGTCATATGCCATATCTGTTTGCGGAAAAATAGCCCGCGCTTCTTCTAATAAGTCTCTTAATTCTATGGCGTTACCTGGAGCATAGCGAGGACTAAAATGAGTCATGATTAATTGATTCACTTTAGCAGCATAAGCGGTTTGCGCGGCCATTGTGGTCGTTGAATGTAAGCGCTGAAAAGCCATTTCCGCATCTTGATGGGCAAAAGTAGCTTCGTGAATTAACACATCAGCATCCTGGGCTAAATTTACAGCGCTTTCACAATAAATGGTGTCTGTACAGTAAGCTATCTTGCGACCAATTTCGGTTTCTCCACATAGCTCTTGACCATGAATTATTCTCCCATCGCTTAAGATAACTGTTTCACCACGCTTAAGTTTACCATAGATAGGACCAGAAGGAATTTGTAAAGCTTGGGCTCTCTCGACATCAAAACGTCCTGGACGGTCTTTCTCGGCGATCCGATAGCCAAAAGCTGGAATTCGATGATGTAATAGATCGCAACTCACTGTAAATTCAGCATCTTCATAAATTACCCCTGGACGAACTGTATGCACTTTCATTGGGTAAGAAAAATGCGTATGAGAGAGGCGCGAGCAAGCTTGCAGGTAGTCACTCAATCCAGATGGTCCATAGATATCAACTCTTTCGACATTACCCGCCAACCCACAACTGGCGAGTAATCCCATTAAACCAAAAATGTGGTCACCATGCATATGGGTAACGAAGATGCGGGAAAGTTGGCTAATTTTTAGGTCGCTCCGCAAAATTTGGTGTTGAGTTCCTTCACCACAATCAAACAACCAAATTTCTGCTCTTTGGGGTAGTCTCAATGCCACACTGGAAACGTTACGGGATCTTGTGGGTATGCCAGAACTTGTCCCTAAAAATGTGATCTGCACAGTGATTTTTAGCCTTTCCTCTACTTAAATTAGTCCTCTATTACCTATGGTGGCACGATTTTTGGGTAAAACGACCAATTTGGTCGAGGTATTTACCATTAAATCAGCGGAATTACAGTTTGTCATCATGCAAAGGGAGTATTGGCGCTGCATAAGGGCGATCGCTCAGGACTATATTCAGATGATGTTTAACTCTCGTACCGGATGAGTCGGAATTTCCTCTGGGGGAATTTTGTCCTGGAGGCGGCTGATATCCAGCTAATGCTATTTGGGTGAACAATAGCAATGTACTTATAGAGCAACTGAGCCATACTCCCTGATATAAAAGTTTATCTAATAAGTGTTTCATAGAAAATTATGGGGTATAATGCAAGAATTATTCCTTGTGTTCCTGGATTTTTTTGAAATTGGGAAAATTGGGAAAATTGGGAAAATTGGGAAAAATTGGCACAGGCCAAGATAATTCGCAAAGAGTACCATGAGGGAAAAGTGTCACTCGGCGAAATTTCCCTTTAATTTGGCGGGCTAAATTTTTAAACTGTTGTGTACCTCTACCTTCCTTTGAGGATTTAACTCCTAAACCGTTATCGAGAATGCTCAATTTATTCCAACCAGCTAAAGCACCGCAGGTGACTTTTAATGAAGTTACTCCAATTGCGTGTTTTCCAACGTTACATAAAGCTTCTTCTAAAAATCGACATAGCCCCCGTTTATCCTCCAAACTTAAATTTCTTTCGTCTATAGGTTCAAAACTACGAATTTTAATTTTAAGCGTTTTGAAACAGCGAAAATCTCTATCTAATGTATAGCTATAAACTTGATAGAAAATTTCATACAGAGGATTTTGCAAATTGATGATTAAACCGTTTCCCAAATATAGGCTCTGCTCATGATTTATGGAATCTTGTTGTAAAAGTTCATATATTCCTCGCAGTTCTTGGTTGAGTTGTTCTAGTTCTTGCTCTAGTTCTGGCAATAATTTACTAATTGGTAGATCTGGTTTTTTGCAGTATTTTAAAATCTTGGACAGAGTTTGTAGTGGTCCGTTATGGATTGTTTCAAATGTACTTTCAATTATGGCTTGACGAGCCTGGATTTTTGACTTTAATACTAGGTCATATTGATATAGTGCTGCAAGTCCAATTCCATTGAAAGTTAAAACTAGCCCAGATGGAACTACGGGAATCCACCAACCTAAAATTAACAGGAGATAACTGATACAGATAAATATGAAAAAAGCTATAGTAATCACTAGAAGATTTACCCAAGGGGATTTGGCAAATCTGGCGCTAATGATTCCCACAAAACCCCAAGCTGTAATCCAGAGATTTATCCATACGCTTCCCCAAGAATTTAGCATTGGTCTAGAATTAAGTACCGCACTCAGAATTTGACTGACAGCATGAGCTTGGATCTCTACACCGTAAACTCGCCCTAGTGTGGGTGAAGCCATCGCAGAAGTGGTGATGGAGTCTTTCGCACTAGCAGCAGTCATTCCCAGAATTACAATGCGATCGCGAATCCATTCTGGCGGAAATTTCCTTTCTCTCAATTGCTCCCAAGACAAAGTCCTAAATCTGGATTGACCGCTGCGAAAATTGAGTAATACTTGTACTCCTCCCGCATCAACTCCCACATATCCGCCAAAATTAGGCAAAACCCTTGGTAATTCAACTGAGCCAAAACGGATTGTATCTGGATCACGGATGCCATTTTCTAATTTGATCCCAAAATGGTTTAAGTATAATTCTGCGAGTCGTAGCGATAAGGAAAATTTATATCCTTGAGGAGTGGGTGTCGCTAACAAACTCCGCCTTAATTTACCATCGCTATCAATGATTTGGTCAGCGAAACCAATTTGGGCGGGAGGAAGTGTTGGTGGTGGATTAATTGCATCGGGTAGGACTTTCTCAATTCCAATGATGTTGGGGAATTTTTTAAAAGTCATCTCAATTTCGTCATGTCCCGGATTGATTGGTAGGTCTCGATAAATATCCAAACCAATCGCTCTCGGTTGATATGTTTGTAATTGTTGTAATAAACTGGCTAAGTCATGGTCGGATATGGGGTATTGGGGATGATGGTGTAAATCATTTTCGTTAATTCCGACAATTACAATTCTTTCATCTATAGGTTCTGGTGGTCGATGTTGGAGAAAATGATCAAAAACTAACCAATCTAGTGGCTGTATAAATCCAGTTAAACGAACAATGGACATGAGACCAATGATCGTAGCTCCTGGTAGTAAACAGACACGCAGTTGCTGGAATTCCTTGATCAACTTTTGCCAAACTTGGTACTGCATAGGCTGAATTTTATTCTTGATAGCTAATCTAGGCTAATTGAGCTAGATTTAGGCAAAATTCCGTCAAACCTGATGACTGGCTAATCAATCAATCCCATTTCTCTAGCTTGTCTTTCCGTTTGAATGCGGATATTTTTACCTTCCTCAGGATAAATATTTAAAGCGTCTTGTAGTTTGCTCCAATAATGACGCACCATCCTCTCGGATATACTCATTTTGTCAGCGATCGCTTTATCTTGTAGTCCTTGTTCAAAGGCGAGAGTGAGAACTTTCAGCCACTCTGGTTTAATTTCTAATCCTGAGTGAATCCCTTTAATGTTTTTTGTATGAGTTAACCCTTGTAGTGACCAATCAACCCGGGTGAGCATTTCTTGGGTAGAAAGGCTTTTATCCGCAACTGTAAATCCTCCTTTGTGTAGATCTATGTCTGGATTAATCCTAATTAGTGTTCTCACATGGACACTTTGCACAACGATATTCATGTAGGGATGTAGTTTCATTAGTTGTTTGAGTAGTTGAATCCCTGTGTCGGGTCGAGCGATCGCGCCAATTTTTTCTGGTAGGGAAATATCCATAACGATTAAGTCAGGTTGAAAATTGGCTACTAGCTCAAGCGTATCCTCAGAGTTTGCAGCGGTGATAAACTCCGTATTAGAATAATTTTTTCTCAATGTCTCTACAGTACCACTTAATACGGATTCATGGTCATCAACCACCAAAATTTTGAGTGATGCATTAGCTGATAAAACTTGTTTCATATTTAACAATTATCCAAATATCACAAAACAAGCATTGTTATATCTTCCGAAAGATTGAGTTTTTTATTTTTTTGACAATTTTTCGGCAATTTTTGTTTTATTTTATGTTCTCCTGTAAATCAACTTCCTATGTTTGATTCTACGATATTTAAGTAATTTGATATGAGGTATGTCACCCTTTTTTTTATATTTCTGCCGAGGAGGATGCCGTTATAAGTTATACTTACCAATTATACTTACCAAGAAAATCCGCAGGAAAAACTCAGACTATTGCGATAAAAATTACATTTACCTGCGAGTAGAAATTGAAAACTATCTTGCAAATAAATTAACTCAGGTAAACTGGAATGAAATACAAGAGTTGATATATCAGGATAGGTGATTTCTATAACTAGATTTTCTGGATTTGCTTGACGGATTGACGTAATATAAATTGAAATAGGCCGAATGATTTCTGGGATTATAATAATAAATAATTCTTCCAGGATTCTTAAAATTAATAAATTATGCTCGGTGGATTCATTTTGCCAAGATAATGGTACATCTATCTGATAATATAGATATGGGCTAGATTCCAGGAGTGTTTCTAGTAAACATTCTATGGACAAAGTTAAACTGTGTTGGATGGGCGTCGGACAGAGGCGATCGCTTAAGTTGACTAAAGATTGATGGAAATCATCAATCTTTTTGAGATAGGTGTGAATTTCACTTAATTGGACAGTGAGATTATTTTTGACCAACAAATCTAAACCACGTCGAATTGTGAAAGACTCCTGTAACAAAGTATCACGAATTTTCTCCGCTTCCCAGAAAAGTTTTCTGGATTGTCTATAAGACCACCATTGTAGTGCTTGGCGGAAGCGGATAAACTCCGCATCTCCCTGAATTCTTTGTGAAAACTGGTGATCTCCATCTCCGGTTGCATATATCATATAGTAGAATTCAGATTAAAACTCCGAAATCAACCTGGCTTTTCTCAAGATAAATTTGAGTACAGTTTCTCTCTGGGAAATAATATCAGCATGAGCATCCATACCTGCTTGGAGAAAACAGCGATGCTGCGAATTACCAAACACTAGATTTTCCGGTTGAATTGTCACCTCATAGTAAGTATTAGAAAAATGGCTGGTAGTTGTATCTGGATTTTTATCTTGTCCAGCGATCGCATCTGGAGAAATGGTTTTAATATATCCTTTGAGAGTACCATAATCAGGATAAGGACAAGCATCAAACCGTAAATTAACTGGTTCCCCCATAGCAACTTTTTTAATTTCAGATGTAGGAATCATAGATTTAATGACTAGAGGAGCATTATCAGGAGCAATTTCCGCAATAGATTGGCTGACACGCACTACTTGACCAGGGTTGCGTAAGTCAAGTTTTAAAATTGTCCCCGTACTCGTAGCGACAATTGTGCTTTTATTTAACTGAGTATTTAGCTGTTCCAGATCTTTTTGATATTGACTGAGTTGAGTGTGAAGTTCAACTTTTCGCTGGATTAAAGCTTCTCTTTCTTTGTTTAATACAGCAATATCAGCTTCTCCTTTAGCATTTTCTTGTGGAATACGTTCTTGAGCGATATTCACAGCAGCCAGGGTAGGATTAAGCTCGGCTTTGGCGGACTTTAGTTTGATTTTAGCAATACTCAAAGCTTTTCTGGCTGACTCTAAATTTAACTTTGATTGTTCCACAGCTAGTTTCTTTTCCGCAAAATCCCGTTGTCCAACTGCTCCTGTTTGTGATAAAAGTTGAAAACGCTCTTTATCTACTTGAGCAAAAGCTAAATCAGCTTCAGCCTTGTTTAAATTGACTGCTTGCTGTTCTATGGTAGTCAAGGACTCTAGATATCCTGCATCGGAGATAATTTTCTTTTCCTGATACTCTCTTAAGCTACGCAAAAGTTCAGATCTAGCAGCAGCGACTACTTGAATTATGACTTTTTTCTGGGCTAAAATCTGTTCCTCCAGAATACGTATCTGAGTATCAATTTGAATTAACTGTAACCTAACCTGTTGGATATTTCCTTTCAATAGACTTTGTTTAATTAATAAATCTTGTGTATCTAGATTGGCAATAACATCACCCTGATTAACATGCTGATTTTCCTTGACTAAAATGTATTTTACAGTGCTTTCAATCTCCGATTGGACTACACGAATTTCACCTACAGGTCTTACTACAGCCGGAACTTTTACTGTCACATTATATTTCATCCAGGAAAATAAAATAATAATAGTACCTACAGTAACAACCAAAAATGTTCCTGCTAAATAAGTCCACTGACTAATAGGAGGAATAGTATCTTCGTCGAAAGATTGCGGGACTAATTTTTGATTATAGGTATATAACATGACGCTCAGATAAATTATTAAGATTAAGGATTTAAAAAATCTAAATGTTCTCCTGCATTGTTACGTAGAGATGAAACAGAACCTTCTAATTTTAATTTCCCCTGCTCTAGCATAATTATCCAGTCTGCTTGATTAACAACCCTAGGACGGTGGGAAATCAGAATTGTGGTTTTACCGTAACGATATTTAAACAATTTATTTAAAATTTCTGCTTCGCTAATGGGATCGAGTCCACTTGTCGATTCATCTAAAATTAGAATTGGCGGGTCTGTAACTATCGCTCTGGCTATGGCGAGTCTCTGACGCTGTCCACCAGAGAGGTTAGCGCCAAATTCACCTAATATAGTTTGGTATTTCGCGGGTAGTTGACTAATAAACTCATCAGCACCAACTAGTTCACAAACTTTGACAATTTGCTCAAAAGTGGCGTATGGTGATGCTAGACGGAAATTTTCTAGAATGGAACGACTCCAAAAGTGCGCTTCTTGCGGAACCAGTACTACTTGCTGTCTTAAACAATCCAAAGCCAGGTCTTGTGAGTTATATATTCCAATGCGGATATTGCCAGACTTTAGCTCGTACAAACCAGCAATTACTTTAGCTAAAGTGCTTTTACCGCATCCAGATCTGCCAATTATAGCAACGACTTTACCGCCAGGAATATGTAAAGAAAAATTATCTAGAAGCTCAATTCGACCAGTATGGTGGAAGTTCAGATGGCTACAGACGATATCAGCATCTGCATTAATATCAGCAAAAGGTTTTTTGCCATCATCCTGGTTTTCTGGAGTAGCGTCTATCACTTCTGTGAGACGTTGTATAGAAGTCTTAGCACGAGTAAACTCCTGAACAAATGAGATAACTGTACTGATTAACCCTAGAAAATTACTATTCATGGAGTTAAATGCTAGTAATTGACCGATGGTTAAATGTTCCTGTGGATTAATGACTAAATTTCCCCCAAACCAAAGTAAACTAACGCTTCCAGCGCTGGAAACAAATTCGGAAAAAGAGTGATTAATGATCCCTATCTGGATTGTCTTCAATGTCAATTTAGCCAGACGACCAAAGCGACTGGACAATTCATCCCAAAACTGGGGCGCAGATGTAGTAGTTTTCATTGTCAATGCGCCCTTGAAAGTTTCTACTAGCACCCCCTGCATTTCAGCTTCTGTGACTAAAACTTCACGGGTTTTCTGCAGTAGTTTAGGCTGAAAGACAACTGTAGATAAAGTCATTAATACAGAAACAATTAAAGCGAAGATTGTGAGTTTCCAGCTATAAAAAGTCATGAAGCCAAGAGAAATGGCTGCAACAAATGACTTACTAGGTAAACCCACAATGACTTGCGAAATTAATTGATTAATTTGTTCTATATCTTGTAGACGGCTAACTATTTCACCACTGCGTCGAGATTCATAATAATTCAGGGGTAGATGGAGAATTTTTCGCCCAAATTCCATGACTAACCCTAATTGCATTCTTTGAGCAAAATGAGCAATTAAATTAGATTGTACCCAAGATAGACTACTAGAAATACTATTCATAACTATGACAGCAATAACTACTGTAGTCAGTAATTTAGTGTCACCTCTAACTAATACATCGTCAGTCAAAATCTGGAGTAAAAACGGAGTGGCTAAAGATAGCAATCCCAGGGTTAAATTTAAAGGAAGGACTTGAGCGAGGATATTACGGTAAATCCAGACATTTTTGAAGAAGCGCCAAAACCCACTTACTTGATCGCTCTGTTGTTCCTGAAAGCGCACAGGGTCTGGTTCAACTAATAGCATTAGCCAATCTGTCCAACCCGACTCTAAGTCTTTATGAGATAGATGACGAATACCTATTGCTGGATCGGCTACTAGGAAATTTTTGCCTTTTTTGCCATATAAAACAACCCAGTGATTACCGTTCCAATGAATAATTGCGGGTAAAGGGGCTTCATTGATTTTGTCCAGCACTTCTTTGGAAGTTTGGACTGGGATAGCATTGAAACCGAGTGTTTCAGCTCCTCTTTTTAATCCCAATAAAGTGGTGCCAAATTGTCCTGTTCCTACTGCTTCACGGATACGGCTAATCGTAAAAGTGCGCCCATAGTATTTGGCAATTGATGCTAGACAAGCTGCTCCACAATCTTCTTGAGTATGCTGTTTAACCAACTGGTGTTTCATAGGCTATATGCAACGGAAGTCTGACTATTTTAATTTATAGATATGCTAAAATCAACTTTCTGGTGTCATTGGAACAACTCCACCGCAAGCCGATTTACCCTGCTAATTGTTTATCCGATCAACTTCCCTAGTTAGTTAAACAGTATGTGAAAACAGATAACTGAGTCATTACTACTTTTTACAAAGTTAATTTCCTCATTCGGTAAAATTTATTTCTTAAAAAAACCAGCACAATCTCTGGAAAATACCTATTCAGAAGTTAGTATTATGTGAGATAGTATAGCAATCTTATTGGCTGTTGACAGTTAAGAAGGCAGAAGGCAGAAGGCAGAAGGCAGAGGGCAGAGGGCAGAGGGCAGAAAGAAAGAGTTTTTACTTATTTGGTGCTGATTTAAAAGTTCAAATCTTGGATTTACCTCCTGCCTCCTGCCTCCTGCCTCCTGCCTCCTGCCTCCTGCCTCCTGCCTCCTGCTGACGATTGACTAAGTTAAACTCTGGGCAAGAATGTTAAATTCAGCAAAAGACACATCCATAATTTACAAAAAGCTATTGAATACAGAGAGTGCGGGATATTTTGATACCCAACTACTTAGCTGCGAAGATAATCCGCTGGATTTTATTAAAGAGCTTAAACTTGATCCACTCAAGCTAGTCAAAGAGCTTAAACTTGATACATTTATTAAGGATGTCAAGGATTTAAACAAGCTTGACGTAGATGAACACGTCCCACCAGATGCTAACTCTTGCTGTTCAACTGGAACTTCGCTGAAAAGAGGGTTCAACATTGTATATTACTCCTTATCTTGAGAATTAACAGCAGTGAGTTGTAGGTTAATTTTGGCTTCCTTTACTCGCTTTACCTGCTGGTTAATTAAAGGATATCTGTAGATAACAGATGGGTTCATTACCGCTTTGTGCCAACTTCATTTCCTAATTTGGCAATGTGTGTTTCCTAAAATAGCACTCACCCTGAATCTTTCGGATATCAAGGTGAGGGCTAAAATTTTACGACACGAGTTTAATCCGGAGCGGAGCAATCCTTTGCTCCACCTCCGGTTGTGCTTAAGTTCCAGAAGTCCAAGAATTAATGTACTCTATTTGTTCTGGTGTCAAGGAATCAATCTGAATTCCTAATGCTTGTAACTTTAATCTGGCGATTTCTTGATCCACAATGGTGGGAATGGAGTGGAGTCCAGGCGCTAAATTACCTCGATTTTTCACCAAGTATTCACAAGCTAAAGCTTGATTCGCAAAGCTCATATCCATTACAGCGCTAGGATGTCCTTCTGCTGCTGCTAAATTCACCAAGCGTCCTTCACCTAGAACAATTACTGATTTACCACTATTGAGTAAATATTGCTGAGTAAAAGGACGTACTGTACTAATTTCTTGGGCTATGCTGGCTAAATACTCTAAATCTAACTCAATATCAAAGTGACCTGAATTACAGACGATCGCTCCGTCCTTCATCACGTCAAAATGTTCACCCCTAATCACATGCTTATTCCCAGTGACAGTGATAAATAAATCCCCTTGAGGTGCGGCTTCTGCCATTGGGAGGACGCGGAAACCATCCATAACTGCTTCAATTGCTTTTATATGATCAATTTCTGTGACAATTACATTTCCACCCATACCACGCGCTCTTAAAGCAGCTCCTTTACCACACCAGCCATAACCAACAACAACTATCGTTTTTCCAGCTAACAAAATATTTGTAGCGCGAATAATTCCATCTAAGGTTGATTGACCGGTTCCATACCGGTTATCAAAAAAGTGTTTTGTATCAGCGTCATTCACATTGACAGCAGGGAAAGTCAGAGCGCCATCTCTAAACATAGCGCGTAAACGCACGATTCCTGTAGTGGTTTCTTCCGTTGTCCCAATTAAGTCAGCAATTTGGTGTTGGCGTGATTGTACCAGAGTAGCAACTACATCACTACCATCATCGATAATGATATTGGGACGATGGTCTAAGGCGATTTGCACATGGCGATTATATGTAGCGTTGTCTTCTCCTTTGATCGCAAAAACAGGGATTTCATGATCGACAACTAAACTCGCAGCTACATCATCTTGCGTTGACAGGGGGTTGCTCGCTATCAACACCGCATCTGCTCCACCTGCTTTCAGAGCGATCGCTAAATGAGCCGTTTCTGTGGTGACATGAGCGCAAGCCGCCAAACGGAGTCCCTGAAATGGTTTTTCTAAAGCAAAGCGATCGCGGATTTGACGTAACACGGGCATTTCTCGTCCAGCCCATTCAATACGCTGTCTTCCCAAAGGAGCGAGGGCGAGGTCTCGAACCTCGTGCTTTAATCGGGGAAAAGTTGCGGTCATCAAAATTGTCCTCTTAAAACTAAAAAAGCTACGTAGGCATTATGTACTCTACTACATTTTTTCTCGACTAGCTATGGGATGTTGGGGAACGGGGAAGGGGAGCTCTCTTAGCAGGGGAGGAAAAATATATAAAGATGAATTGATTATTGGTTTAATTGCGCTAGATGATGAGATTTATTATAAAGGTTTTGTGCTTCTTTCACCTTTTTGATTAATAGAGTTTCCCGGAAATAATATATGGCTCTTGAATTAAATGAAGTCTACTTCAAGCAACACTTCTTCCCTGTTCCCTCCTATTTAATATGAAAATAGTAAAAAGTGAATTTGGAAATTTATTCCTTTAGATATATTATTTTTCATCTACAAGCAATCCTATTGATAGATATAGCTAATTGTTGCTTTTGCTAAAAATATAATAGTTATTCCAAAAACATAGCTAAATTTTTTAATCAACCCAGTGATACTTCTGATAACAGATTTAACATTTTTGGTTTGTGAGTGTAAATATAAAAACTAACAAAGGTAAGTAGTATGTATGTTGAGCGAGAATTCCCTAATCAAATAGCAGTAAAACAGAATTTTGCTTTAATCAGACACAGTGAAGTAAAATTCCATCCAGAACACCAAAACAGACAGCAAAACACTCTAGTCGTCCCTGAGTTAGTATTGTCCTTAACTCCCTTGGCCTTTATCTTTACTTGGGCAGTTTTTCTGTTAATTTGGCAAAAAATTCGTTCTAATTTAGATAGTAAAATAGTTTACCAAGTCAAAACATTACAAAAAGTACCATGTAAAAATTGTAAATATTTTTCTAATAATCATTACTTGAAATGTGCTGTCAATCCTGATTCTGTCCTCACAGAAGAGGCTGTAGACTGTGCTGAATATTTACCTAAACCTAGATTTCCCCATGGAAAAATATTTAACTAAGGGAAGAGGGAACAGTGAATATATATAGGACTCATATATTTATTTTTGAACAACACAACCTACTCTTCCCTTGTTCCCCGTTCCCTATTCCCTCTTACTTGTATAACTGCATCCATTCTCTGGCTTGAGCCGCAATCAGTGGATGAGGATCTTGCTGTAAAACAGGCAGAATTTCTTGGAGAATTCGGCGAGAAACCGCACTCAGGTAGGAAATTGCTGCTTCTCGAACAAAGCCTCTAGGATGACGCAAGGTAAATAAAATCTCGGCTTTGTTGAGTGAGATACACGCAGCTTGAGCAAAATGGAAACAGCAGGCTAAACACCAATCGGAGAGTAAATCCCTGAGTGTAATTAGTCTGAGCAGGCGATCGCTCATGTACATATTCTCATGTTGCGCAAATCCTGTATCCATAAGATGTCTAAGTTTCTCTTGTGGTGGACGACGGTCTAAAATCTGTAACAGTAATGATTTGGAAGGTAAAGTCACTGTATGGTCTAGTATTTCTAGTCCCCTAGCTATATTGACCGCTGATTCAGAACGGAGATTAAAAGCCGCTGCTTGCATTTTCTCAGCCGGATAAAGCAACTTTAGTAATAGCAGTAGTCTTTCCTTCACATCTGCTTCTACATCTAAAATGGAGCGTTGGAGTAATTCACTCATATGAAAAACTCGCTGGTTTGTAGAGTATATGTCTTTGTTTCCAAATGCTACAACATCTATATAAGCAGAATAAATTTCTCCTAAAAAAGATAATTCCTGTTTAATCAGAGCTTCTACCCTGTTTTCATAAAATCTATCGATAAAACTTGTCTTCTTTGACTGTTGATGGATTTTGATTAAACTCCGCAAAATATAATTTCTATTAGAACCCTGGGATGCTTCTAAATGCTCCCATAATTTGTCTCTAGCTTCTATAGAATCGATGTGCGCGATCGTCCGCCATGCGTTCATTCTGACTATTTCGGGATTATAAGCATCTGTAGCCAGTTGAAGCAAGAGATTTAATCCTTCATTTTCTAGACTGATCAGAGCGCGGACGGCTGTAGGTCGAGTTGATTTATAATATAATGCTGTCAGAAGTGAAGGGTAGTATTCTTCCAGGTGTGTCGCAGCTATCATTTCTAAAACAGCACAGCGCACGCGCAACGACCTATCTTGCAATAAATCGGGAATATGGATTCTCAGTTCTTGTAAATAAACCGCTTCTCTTAAAGCTCTGACTGCACTGATCCGCTCTTTTTCTTTTTTATGAGTTAACATCTGACGCAATGCTTTTGTTGCTGCGACTCTTTGCATGAGACTTCCCTGACGCAAAATTAAGGTAGCAGATGTAGCTCTGATTAGTGCGTGATGTTTTGGCTGAAGATATTCTTCTAATAAGCTCAGGTCAGGATTTTCCTCAGCTAGCCAAACATAACGCAAAGCTAGAGCAAATACTTCTGGATCAAAAACTCCATTGTAATGATCTAATAATAAGCTAACTTCCGGGACATAATGAGAATTTACCCCACTTAAAAACATTAGCTCCAAGCTTTGACGCTGCAATTCTGGAGATAATTTAGTTAATATGGGTGCAAGAACTCTTGCAGATCCTTGGGGATCTATTTGAGATAAAAGTTCCAGACAGGAACTTTTATCAATTGTACTTCTAGTCTCAACTAATAAAGCTTTCACTATCCCTTGTCTTAACACAGAGAGACTACCAACAGTTGCTGTACTTAGTTCTCCTCTATCCGCACTTAAGACTAATAGGTCTACATAACGCGATCGCAATTCCCAAACTACTTTTAAACAAGCTACAGCCACAATAATCGTTTCGATAATGAAGATCCATCTTTGTAGGGCTGATGGTAAAAAATAATGGGAGACGAATAAGGTGATAAATATGACTAATCCTGTAATCCCAGAAGCGATCGCTTCTGCTGTTCCACCAGATAAGATTTGTAAACGACTGCGAATACGTTCGGGAATTGGTTGATAAAGTGCTGGTCCGCTACTGACAACAAATGTGTAGCGCAATAGTTCATCAAAAAACTTGAGACTGATCAGACCCCAGAAAAAACCTTGCATTTGCAATTTGGGAAATAATCCCAGAAAGGCGATGATCGATGGGAGAATGAATCCGACAAGAATGGGTAAAGTAGCAGCGGTAAAAAACACACCAATACGCTCAATCAAGCGGCTAGAAACAAACCACTGCATGAGTAATTCAAATAACCCCACAATTCCACCAAATATCCCCAAAAAGCTCGCCAACTCTCCTGCGCTTAAATTACTCTTGAGTTCATTTAAATACTGGAAATCGATCAATAATCCAATTACTTGTAACAGTGCTACAAAAGCAGATAAATACAAAGCATAGCGTTTAATCGGTGCTTCCAAACGACGATGGCGGGCGGCTTGTTCTTCTGGAATCTCTCTTTGGGGAGTGTGAGGAAAAGCAGCCCGGTAGCTATAAGTTAAATAGATTAAGATGACTGAACCTAAAATAATTACCAAACAAGCGATCACAATCACTTTATTCAATTGAGCTATGTGTACCAGCCAAGGTAAACTAAACCCACTGATCACATCCGCCACTAACATTCCACTACTAATGAGTGGATAAGTGCGCTTAATTTCGCGAATATTAAATAACTGATTAGCAACGATGGATGTATTTACATGATTAATCACATAGCAGGCATCTACACATAGTCTAAGCAGAAAAGTAATAAGTACTGCTAGGATCGGAATAGTTACTTCCCGATGTAATAATGTTAATAATATGATCGGCGCTACCATACAGGGCAAGATGGATACAACCACCAAGCGTAGAGGGCAAACCTTTTGTAACCAGGAATAGAGAACTACTAATCCAGCACCGACAGCCGCACTACCAACATATATCCAAGCGATATTACTCGTATCGTACTCTAAAAACAAGGCGACAGTACAGTCTTCTGCCCATCGTAATCCTACAGATACAATGGTGTAGAAGCCAAACATCAACCAAGTTCGCTCAACCTCTTCTGGTCGAAGATTCACCGAATGTAGCAGCTGTTCTAATAGACTTCTATTTGATGTAAACCACGGATTTTTCAGTTCCATGCAGTTTCTTGATTCCTGGCGCGATCGCACTATGAGAGGCTAAGTAATCAGCATAACAGTTGTTATATGGCAAAAGTCCTGAACAACTGAGTATTATCTTTCCCACTCAGGAGCCAGGACTAACTTCAAACTACATAAATTTACATGAAATCAAAACTGCAGCTTATTTCTTGGGTGAAAGTAGCATCATCATATTGCGCCCTTCTTTTTTCGGTGCTTGTTGCACTTCACCAAAAGGCTCTAAATCCGTAGCCATGCGTTTGAGTAAGTCTTCTGCTAAGTCACTGTGTTGAATTTCTCGACCTCGAAACATCACAGTAGCTTTAACTTTATCACCATCTTTCAAAAAGCGCTCGGCTTGCTTAACACGCACATTGTAATCGTGTTCTTCTATTTTATAACGCATCTTCACTTCTTTCACATCAGCCGTGTGCTGCTTCTTTCGGGCTTCCCGCGCCTTTTTCTCCTGCTCAAACTTGTATTTCCCGTAGTCCATAATCCGACATACAGGCGGGTCGGCTTTGTCACTGAGTAGCACCAGATCTAGTTCTTTTTCTTCTGCTAGATGTAATGCTTCTATTGGTGGCATAATTCCCAGTTGAGCGCCATCAGTGTCAATCACCCGAATTTTCGGGAAACGGATGCGTTCGTTAATTTGGGGCAGATCGCGGGTTCTTTTTTTCTCAATCACAGGCATTATGATTTTAGTGGGAGCTCTTTAAGTGAATTAATTTGGGTTAGTTTTGAGTTGGGGGAATATGCTCGCTTTTAGGCAAAATGGACAAATAGCTCAAAGCCTAGGCATAAAGCCCTTACCTCTAGGGTAACTAATCTCTGAGCTAATTGGAACTTCTGTTGCATTTATCTGGTTCTAGTCAATTTTCCAGTATCTCAACTCCCAACCAACAGTTATTGGCAGAACTAACATATTTATTATGATGAACCATGAGGAATTAGGAGCAAAACGGTTAATCATACTCCAATTTAACATATAATTCCCTATACTGAATTACCAAATTAACCACTTAAGCATCAATTTCCTTCCCCCTTGCTCCCCTGCTCCCCTGCTCCCCTGCTTTCTTATGAGGATTATCCCTAATGATCACAAATTGGCAACAAAGGGTTGGTAATCAGAGAGATTGGGTTTGGCGTGGTTGGCAAATCCGCTATACCTTTATGCGTCCTCCTAAACAGAATCAGCATACACCGCCTTTAATATTATTACACGGATTTGGTGCTTCCATAGGTCATTGGCGGCATAATTTACAAGTTTTAAGCCAATATCATACAGTTTATGCTTTAGATATGTTAGGATTTGGCGCTTCTGAAAAAGCTGCTGCGAATTACAATATAGAACTTTGGGTAGAACAAGTTTATGACTTCTGGCAGGTCTTTATACGTCAGCCAGCAGTTTTAGTCGGTAATTCTAATGGTTCCCTAATTTCCTTAGTTGCTGGTGCAATCTATCCCCAAATGGTCAGAGGAATTGTGATGATGAGTTTACCAGACCCGGCTTTAGAACAAGCTGCGATTCCTCATTTTATCCAGCCGCTTGTTTTGCTGATCAAAAAAATGGTGGCTTCTAGCATAATTTTACACCCGATTTTTTATCTAGTCAGACAGCCCCATATTTTACGTCGTTGGGCTAGTTTTGCTTACGCTAACCCAGAAGCGGTAACTGATGAATTGATCGATATTTTGGCTGGACCTCCCCAAGACCGGGGTTCTGCTCGCGCTTTTACTGCTTTATTTAAGGGGACAATTGGGATGAATTTTAGTCCTAATGTCAAGAAAATATTACCTAACTTAACAATTCCCCTATTTTTGATTTGGGGAACGAGCGATCGCTTTGTTCCGCCTAAATTAGCCCAAGAATTTGCTCTTTATAATCAGGAATTGGAATTACTCTATTTAGAAAATGTCGGTCATTGTCCCCAGGATGAATCCCCAGAACAAGTAAACCAATTAATTCTCGATTGGATCGATCGCCGGATAAAGGATTAAATCCGATAAGCTGAGACCCAAAGTTTGGCAGATGGTTAATGACGGTTGTATTACTGACAGAAACCTCTTGACAAACCCTAGGTTCCCTTTGTAACATCATTTTACTGACACAAATCTTTAATAAACCCACAGTTATCCAAACTTGTGGTTTTCAAGGGCGTTCTGTTATAGACTTTTTTCAGCAATCAATCAAAGCAATGTTTAACTCTGGTATTCCTATGCCATCTTTAATACCTTTAATCTTAGACCTGAACCCTTGGTAAGCTATGATACAATTCCTGTATGACAGTGTATACACAATTACAAGTTATACTTTCTTTACCTTTTCGGGTGTAAACTTCTCCATTATCACTTTCAGCCTGTTAATTATTTACTTGGCCATTGTCTGGCTGACCATAAAACTATTCCAACTTTTTATTAAGAAATTCCTATTAGTTAAATTAAGCGTTGATGTTGGTACTAGCGAAGCTATTACCAGCTTAACAAGCTATTTCTTGGGACTACTAGGAATCCTGATAGTTTTAGAATCAATAGGGTTCAATTTATCATCCTTAGTAGTTATCGTTGGCAGTGTTGGTGTCGGTTTAGGCTTTGGCTTGCAGGATATAGCCAAGGATATAGTCAGTGGAATTATTTTGCTTTTGCGCCGAACGATTAAAGTAGATCACTTTCTGGAGATTTTGACTAACGAAGAATTTAAAGATTTAAAAGGTACAGTTCAAAATATATCACTTCTATCTACACTAATTGAAACAAAAGATGGCGCAACTTTAATTCTTCCTAATAGCTTCTTGGTCAGTTCTCCTATTTTGAATTGGAGTTTTACAGGGAATTCTAATCGGTTAAAGATTCCGATTTATCTTCTTCCTGATAGCGATTTGGTACTTTTCACGGAAACTGTACTATCCACTGTTAGCGAAGAACAAGCTGTATTTTCCCAACCCCCTCCAAAGTTGGTTTTAAAGGAATTGGGAGAAAAATATTTAGAGTTTGAATTACTCATCTGGATAAAAACAGTTAAAGATGAAGAATTTGTCGTATCTTCTGTTAATTATGCGATTGAATACAATCTAAGACAGAGAGGTATTGCTGTCAGCTTCCCCGAGTCTGGACATGTGGCTGATCTTACTTCTCAGGAAGTAAAACTACAGCCACAGATTTCTGTGAGAGATTTACTTAAAAAAGTACCTTATTTTGCTAATTTTACAGAATTAGAGCTACGCAAAGTGATCGAAATTGGTTATCGCCAACGGTTGACTTTGGGACAAGTTCTATTTAAGGAAGGCGAACCGGGGGATGCTTTCTATATTGTTTTAGAAGGAAAGGTAGAAATTTTCGCAGAGAAACTGAATAAACAGCTAAATGTCTTTACTGAAGGCACGTTTTTTGGAGAATTATCCCTGATGTTAGGTATCCCTCGTACTGCTTCTGTAAAGGCTCTAGAAACAACTACCTTGTTTGTTATCCATCGTAAACAATTTGAAAAATTACTCCAAGAACAACGGGAATTAGCTGAGGTGATTATTCAAGAATTGCCCAAATATAAGGAAGAGATGGTGGCGCGGAAAAAACAGTTGCGAGAAATGAATATTTTGGACGATGATACAGAAGATAATATTGGGATTTGGGTGCGCAAACGCCTACAAAAAGTCTTCTCCTTGTCTTTTTAACTAGATGAATTAAAGGAATGGGAAATCCACCATTCCTTAATATCTAATTCACTACTTCTGATACTTGAAGATATCTCGCAACAACAGTATCAACACAAAAATTCTTATGAAATATCAAAAGAAAGGAACTTGTCAAAAAAGCGGGTATATAAAAAAAATATATGATTTGCATTTGATAGCATATGTGCTAGTAATTTTCAGTTTCCTGTTTTCTGCGAAAAAAGCTCCAGCTCAAATAATCCCCGACCAGACATTACCAGTCAACTCCCAAGTGACACCAGGATGTACAATCTGCCAAATTAACGGTGGAACAGTCAGAGGAGTCAATCTATTTCACAGTTTCCAACAATTTTCTGTTCCCACAGGGGGACAAGCCTTATTCAATAATGGGTCAGCAATT
>Ga0116229_10001225_pt1 | contig 39540 bp, 20 predicted proteins | sample S1TSphgellanicum_3_FD_87313 | JGI IMG/M metagenome (GOLD analysis project Ga0116229, IMG submission 87313) | Host-associated microbial communities from peat moss isolated from Minnesota, USA - S1T2_Fc - Sphagnum magellanicum MG | ecosystem: Host-associated > Plants > Peat moss > Unclassified...
ATTTTTTTTTTTGTTTAGTAACAAAGAAAAGAAGAGGAGGGGCGAGTGAAGAATTTGGGTGTGGTTTGGGGGGGGGGGGGGGGGGTGGGGGAGGAAAAAGGGCTCTTTATCGCCACATTATGAAGAATTTTTTTTTGAAGTCGCCATATTTAGACAATAGGTTTTATCATATTGTCAAACTATCGCATCAAACCTAAACATTTCTACTATCCTCCCTCTGACATGTAGCCAAATTTGGCTAAGTCCTCTTGTGGATGATCCCCAACCTCCCCTACCTCACAAATTTGGATTGAAAAACACTTACCAAGATCCAGCTTGTATGTTTTTAATGTTTTGCAGAACATTACTCAAACCCTGCTCAAACTGGGCCAGGGTGAACCCATGTTGGTACCTTCACCCTCTTCTCTCGAGTGAGGCCTCTTGGTCGTAGTTAAGACCTGCGGATAGGGGTGTTACCCAAGGCCCTGAATTCTAATAATGCCCCTAGCCAAGGGCCTTACTGTGCATAATGACCTGTCATGTGCATGAAGGAAAAAACCGTGGGCTTCTATGAAATGTGTAAGAGCCCACCCAAAAGCTTAGGATAACCTCCCTGGATGTAATCTTACAGGTTTAAGGTGCCCTGCCAATACACTTGGAAATCTCTGCGAGGTCATTACATGGCCAAATTAAACACCAAGAAATGTTCGCTTTGGACACAGAGAGCCCCATTTAGTCGAAAGCAATGGGATATTCATAAGATTTGGAAGCAATTTAGATGGAAATTGGGGGTTTTTAGTTTTTTGACCATGGTACGCATGTGGGTGCTGCACTGATGCCCGGACAGTGCGTATTAGGGGTATTTAGCATCTTCCATCGCCAACCTCTCGCAGAAAGTAGAGCCAGAGTCCTAATCTCTTTGGTACTGCCCCCAATCACTGCGAGTGTCTGGGACCCAGAATTTCACTATCTTTAGATTGGCCCTGGCTGAGAAAGCAAAAGAAAAAGAAAAGTGGGCAGGGATTCCTTTTATCTATTAAAGTTATCCGTAAAGTCAGGCAAAGACGGCACCGAAACCCCCTGTTTCGTCACATACGTGACAAGACTTCAAAAAACGGGGAAAAAAAGGTACACTGGGCTTCAGTACGGCACCAAACTCAGTTTAGCGGCAAATTTGGTGCTAAACTGAACACCTTTCTTTTTCTGAACGCTTTCAACCGATCACCGCTACTACTACGTGTACCGTAGCTAGGCTTGAGTGCACCATCCAAACAATCCCATTCTGGGATTTCATGGATGGGATGAAACTGTACCACGGGGGTCAGTTTACTTGGTCAGTATTTTTATTTTTCTTCTGCTCATTTTTTTCCCAGCTAGATTTTTTCCCTAGCTCAGTTTTTTTTTCCTCCTGGAATAGTTTTTTTATCACTTTTTTTTTGGCCCACCCCTGACCCCAAGTTTCGTTTTGGGAAGCTCCTACCTACCCCAACCCACCTACCGGCCTTCTTCCTCCCAACCCACCCACCCACCTCCCTCATCCTGCTGACCACCTCCCCAGCCACCTCCTTTTGTGCTCACTTCCATCGCCAAAGCTTCTGACCTAGAGAGAGCTTGAGTAGCTCAGAGCTTCAGGAGCGTGATATCCACAAGAGCTTCAAGGGCTCGGAGCTTCAGGAGTGCCCCAACAAGAGGAGCTTCAATGTTGTGGCAGCAAGAGCGTGAAAACAAGAGGAGCTTCAAGGTGGTGGCAGAAGTGGGAACTTGACAGGAAGCTCCCTTCTTCTCCTCCTTTCTTATTTTTTGCATTTTTTTGTCTTTTCTTCTTGTAAGTTCCCTTCTCCTCCCTTTTTTTTTTGTTGTGAAGAAGATGACGATAGCACCGTCGTCATCCTTTTCTATTGCTTTGCAAGCACAAGAAAATGACAATGAGTAGTTGTGTTGCTCATTGTCATTGTTTTATGGTCTTGTTGTGAAGAAGACGATGATGATGTTGTCATCATCTTTTTCTATTTCTTTTTTTTCTTTTTTGTTGCGATGACAATGGTGCCGTCATTGTCCTCTTCTGTTTCTTTGTAGGTGCGAAAAAATGATGATGAGCAGCTATATTGCTTGTCGTCATTATGTTGTGTCTTGGTGCCATCATGGTCTTTTTTTTCTTTTTTCTTTTTTCCTTTTTGTTGCAAAGAAGACGACCATAGCACCATCGTCGTGTTGTTGTTGCTTCTATTGCTTTGCAAACGTGCAAAAATGACAACGAGTAGTGCAATTGCTTATCATCATAATGTTGTGGTCCTGCTGCAAAGAAGAAGATGATGGTGTCGTTGTCATCTTTTTTTTTTTCTTTTTTTTTGTTGCAAAAAAAACTATGACGACACTATCGTCATCTTTTTCTATTACTTTGCAAGCACGAAAAAATGACGACAAGTAGCTACATTGCTCGTTGTCATTGTGTTGTGGTCTTGTTGTGAAGAAGAAGATGATGGTGATATTGTCGTCTTCTTATGTTACTTTGTAGGTGTGAGAAAATGATGACAAGTAGATGCATCATCATTAAGTTGTGGAGATAATGTTCGTCATTCTTTTGCTCTTCACAACAACAAGCAAAAATAGCATGGTTTTGCAAGAACAAAAAAAACCAAGTAATAATGACGAACAATAATGTTACTCATCATCATCCTTTTTTATTGCAATTGTGAAAGAGGACAACGAGCATAATTCACTGTTTTTTTCAAGTTCGAAAATAGGCGCCTGATAACAACGATGAGCAGTGTCGTTGTCGTTTTAATTATTTCCCATGCAAGAAAACATGCATGATCATTGCACTCATAATCTTCGTTCATTTTTTTTCTAAGGTGTTGCCTCTAGGGACGACGACCACGAGCGATGATGATGAACACAACAATGTGCATTGTCATCTTTTTTTTTTCATTTGTTACCAGCGAATAGTGGCTACATTCCTACTGGTCTTTTGCTTTGCATCCACTTCATAGCTGGTGGTTGTATTCTTCTTGTTTTTTTGCTATAGTTGATGGTAATCCTCTTTTTATTGTTTACTACAAATGAGAGAGTGGAAAATGAACTAGGAATTAAAATAATAATATGTTGTTTATGTTTTTGTTAGATGCAAATTCGAAAGAAAGCGAAAAATGCTAGAGTAGATCAACAAGTTTCAACAATGACTACAAATGGCATGGGAGGTGTCAGGAATGAAAGTCATTTCGAGGCTAGGGTGATGGGACAAGTGAATGTTGAGAATGTGGTTCCATTGGTTCCAAGTGAAATTCTTGAAGAGGAGCAAATGGAAGTAGGTGAAGTCATTAGGGAAACATTTAAGGGAGATGTTAATCAAATTGATATGTATTTGGAAAGAACTATTTTGATGATAGAGGACCAAGAGAATGTAGTTCCTGTTGTTCCATTATCGGAGCAAGAGAATGCAAATGAAGATATTGAATCTCATGCGCATATTGATGGAGGTGACATAGCCATTGAACTTCACTTATTATATTTATTACCCCATCCATCCTTTCAAGTGGAAAGAACGAGTGGGGGTTTTTTTTTGTCAAATTTTTTATTTTAATACCTTCCTTAAGTATGGTCCTTAAACATTTGCCTACCCCACCTTCCTTCTCCATGTGAAAAGGTGGGTGGGGCATTTGTTTTTGGTTTAAGTTTATAATCTATACCCTTAGGTTTTGTAGGTGATATTGTTATTTTTAGGTTTTGCTTCATTTTATGCAAATTTCAATATTGGAGTTTAGCAATACCTTCATTTTGTGTTTTTGTTTTTTTATCTTTTTGTGCAATACCTTCATCATGTATTATAAACTTCTATCTATCTATGCAATGCCATCATTGTTTAGGGATAACCTTCATCTAAAATATTAAGTTTCACATTAGGTTTTTTATTTTAGATGTGGTTGCCCCTCCCTCGGTTGCCATGTCCATTGGGCAAAGGATGAGCCCAAATTTGCTTGTAGGGTTGATGGGTGTAATGCATCTTATATAACTAAGTACAACTTGGTATGACATTTGTGGGCGTGCCACAATGTGACCATGGAATTAAGCAAGCCTAAACGCCCATCTACTCGGGAAAAACGCCCTAATCATCAATTTCACGTAGCCATGAATGTGTGGGTCTTGAGCAACCTTTTGGCCCAATTCTAGCATAATGAACATAAGGCAATTATTAGGGATAAGAGGTAGGCAAACCTAGAATGGGATAGGTTCCATGTTGATTTGTAATACACACATGAGGTTCTTAAACCCACACTTGTTAAACTAACCTCTAGCCACATTTTTTAACTTCTTAGCATGACTGCATGAGGTGTGGGGGCCATCCCCCTCAATGTGCAAGCCAAATTGGAGCACAATGAGGACCTTGCACTTGTGATTTGAGTGATTCAAACCAAGTATGCAAAGCCATTCAAAGACTCTTGAATTGAACATGACTGGAAGTTTGGATTAAATAATATGATCTGTCATAAGGAGATTGTGTTGTTTGATGTAGGGTTTGAGGCACCACAGGGAGGTGTTTGTGGTTGATGTTGTGGATGCAACATTGGCTAATCGTGGGGTATTTCCACAACGGAACGCCCATGGTGCAGAGGTTGCATTAATGCAGTATAAGAGGGCTAATGGGATCCCATCCGCCTCCAGTAGTGAATAAATTAGTTTATCCCATAGTTTATCCCACTTTTGATTAATGTGTTATTTGGTTTTCAAGATTTAAGGTAGTAATTTATTTTTGAATCAAGCACATATTTACCATTATGACATGCTCCCCATTGTAGGTTGGGGTTGTTTTAGACTTGGGCATTTTTGGACATTTTTCTAACACATGTCACCCATGTTTTTTTATTTAAGGAATTTTTTCTTTCATTTTACACCATTTTGTGTTAATATTTATAATTACATTCTCACATATTTTTATATGTATGCTTGATAAAATGATCAAAAAAATGATTATAGTCTTACACTCAAACCAAATTTTTTTTATTTTCCCCCAAAAATTTAAAGTTCAAACCTAAAAGGAAAGTAATACCCTTATGAAGGTATTCTATAAACACCATGGATTGAATTATTTTGGTCCAAGTTACTAGAGGGGTATTGCTTATGCCTATAATTACTCAATGCACATGCAATACCCCTATTAGGGTATATTAGAAATCCTTTGGGCTCCATAACATATTTAAAAAATCCTAGAGGGGTATTGCATAGCCTAAACAAAACCTCTAGAAGGAATGCAATACCCTCATGAAGATATTTTATAAACATTATGGATTAAATTATTTTGGTCCAGGCTATTGGAGGGGTATTGCTTGTGCCCATAATTACTTGATGCATGTGTAATACCTTTGTTAGGGTATATCAAAAATCTTCTGGGCTCCATCACATATCTATTGAAACCTAAAAGGTATTACAAAGCCATACCAAAGCTTGCAAGGAAAGTAATACCCTTTTTGGGGTAATCTACGAACACCATGGGCTTAATTATTTTAGTTTAGGTTATTGGAAGGATATTGCTCATGCCTAGAACTATTCAATTCACATGCACTACCCCTCTTTGAGTATCCCATAAAACCTTTGGGTTCCATAACATATCTTTTGGAATTTGGAAGGGTATTGCATAGCCTTAGCAAAACTTAAAAGGAAAACAATACTCACATCATTTTGCGATAATATCGTAAACCATGAAACAAAAGAATTTTTTAAAAGTTATTTATTCCATGCTCACTATATCATGCCAAACATATTGATTCAAATAAATGAAAGTATTGCAAAGTTTTTCACATTGATGGTAGAATGTCACTTGAACAAAGTTATGGAATTTAAATGTAGTACATGTATCATCTTGGGATATTTGCATTCACCATGAAACTTGGAGGGGTATTGCATAGCCCTACCAAAACTTAAAAGGAATACAGTACCTACACCATATTGTGACAATATTTTAAACCATGATACAAATGAAGGTATTGTCAAGTTGGTCACATTGATGGTAAAAAATAATGAAAATATCACAAAAATGGGGGTATTGAAGTTGCACTTCAAAACTTTGTTGAAATAAACCTTATACCATCAATGTGGCAAATATTGCAATACCTTCATTTACATATACCAACAATTCTGCATTGTTCCATTAAATGATTCTTACCATTTATGAATTTGAAAATGTCTTTCAACTATATTTAATATTTAATTAAATTTTTTAACATAAAATAATCATTGAGATATTATATATATAAGAAAGAAAAAATAATAATAAATCCACACATTAATTAATTAAGTATATCATCATTTGATATATTCTAAAATAAATTTACATAGAGATAAGAAAATACATTAACTAAATGTACACAATATTAGGTACTTATATTTCAATGTTCAATTAAAACCTTCATTCTCAAACCTTAAACCCTAAACCTTGATTGAAGGAAGTCATGGTTTTTATTGAAAGATTTTTTTTATGTTAAAAAAAAAAAGAAAACAACAAGGAGGATGATTTTGTTGATGCTAAGGTTGATGAGAGATGCCTATGGCTTGCTTGGTAATATTGATTAGTGATATAATGCATTTTTGTGTTGCAAAAGATTCTAGCTACACTTTGGAGGTAGCATAGTTCAATAATGCAGGAGGTCCTAACTCTACAAGGAGGAGACAATAGATGTAGTTGGCAAGTGAGCTTATGTAATACCATATTATATGATCATTACAAAGCATTTGCAATGGACCATTGCCTAAAGAAGGGGGAACATTTAATGTTTATCTTGTTAAAATGATTGCTTTGTTGTTCATATTTTTAATGAATTTAGTTTTGAAAAAGTAATCCTTAGAGGTTTATCAAGCCAGAGACTGAGGCAATAACTTGATTATATTCAATTAAGGTAGGATGATGACATCATTAAATAAGGGGTATTTGAGAAACAAAAACTGCTTGGAGTTGGGATGCATGAAAATGGAGCTTGGGCACATTCACCCAATGTCCAAAATGATCCTAGTACTAGTCTTTGATCATCATAGACAAGTCTAATCACATGAGGTAACATACATATCATATGCATGAAGGACATGATTTCTACCAACCATTTGACTATCTACTTGATGCCCGATAGAATCTATTCCATTTTTTATCAAAGCGTCAATTTGATGATCTAGGTGGTGAACATCTTAAACTAGTTCCATTCATAACATAATCATTGTTGTGTTCAACGAGAGTTGGAGAATTCAACATCATCATGCCTGATGTAGTAGTAATTTAATGCCAATATTTGTAGTGTTGTCTAACTTTTTGGAGGATTCAATATGCACAAAGAATTGCATGGTCAAATCATGTTCAATTTCTCAAGGTGTCAAGAACATTGCATAACAACTTGGCCCTCACAAAGTTTTTGAATCCACACAACCTTTGGCATGGCTTCCAAGAAATTATGAACATTATCATACCTGACTATTTTTTAATCCAAATCATACCCAAAATGAGATTTGAAGGTTTTTCAAAGGCTTCCAAAAGAAAACCCTCCTCTGTGAACAAACAACAATTCAAACACTAATTCCTTGCAATCAATTATCATTTTTAGAACATTATGGAAGTTAGTTATATTATTGTTGTTTCTCTTTGTTATTACAATGATAGTGGTGTGGTGGGACATGGAGAGCATACCTCCTCCGCCCTATGATTTACAAAAGCATTCCCATGTTTTTTAAAAGCACACTTCGGTTTTCCACTACAAAGAGAATTTAGGCTTGTTCAATGTGTAAATGCTTATCCAAGTGTTTGCATATGGGTGCATGTAAGGATTATCTGAAGCTGTTTATATTGTTGTCACCAAATCAGGCATCTGTTTACAACATTGTTGTTGGATTTCATCATCATCTAGTTTTTAAAAAATCCTTTTTTGAATATATTGTTAGTTTGATGGGTAGAAAATCTCTAGCAAACTAGAGAGTAGGTAATTTCCTTTTTCTTATTTGTTTGCTAATTAGAAGAAGCATGACAATTATGTGTTTATTGTGTAGCTAATGTGGGACATTACTTAATGTGGAGGAGCTAGAGGTTACATCTAGTATAAATTATAAATCTTCATTGCTAGTATTTTGTCACAAAATTCCAAAGCCTCATATTAGAAGTAACAACTTATATAATTTATATGTTGGTTTCATGGTGCACTATTTTCATTTTGAAAATTTGAAATTTTGCAATTTTACTTGAAGAATTTGATTCACAATTCATTTGGACTACAACCCATTAATTACGGCCATTGATGAGGTTATTACCTTAATTTTGTTGTTGTAAAATTTGCAAGGGATATGGTGTGATAATGTCCTGATTTTGAGTCAATTGATTAGGCAAATGATTTTGAAAGGTTTTAAGACTTGCCTATTGTTTCATTCTACATGTTTAAATTTCTAATTTTCATGAGGTCATAGCATAATTCAATAGGTACTCAAGGAAAACCACAACAAAAATAATCAAATAAGATTACAAAATTTGACCCAAATTTGGGTTCTCAGAAATTCTTTAAATTGGTATTGTACATTCAACGTTACACACATTCACCATGGCATTGCCAATGCCTTCAATGGGTTGATGATTTCTAGAAAAAAATCATGTAATGTAACAACCACCTTTGATGTAGGGGATGTATGAAAATGGAGACAAAACTATGACTAGGAAATTGTTTTGGGTTTAACATTCTATAAGTTGATAATATCTTGGTTTATAATCATCATAAATGTAAGGACTTAAATAATGGATCTTGGGTAAAATCAAGCTACATCCATTACACAATGATTACATACCATAGCCCAACTGACAAGTTTAATTGCTACTTTTAGAGCAATTGGAGCACAAATTCTAAACAACCACAATTGGAAGAAATTTCAAGGTTTTAAAAGCCTCATTTGAAGAATGCACTTTTGAAAAATACCCCACCTTCACCTCACCTTCCTCTTCCAAAATGTTTAATTAAAATTTCTACCAAGTTAAAATAATTATGCAAATATTATATATCTAGGAATGCAAAAAAATATAATTTCACACATTAATAAATTAAAAAATCATCATTTAATACATTGTAAACTAAAATGTACATAGAATTAATTTACAAGGACTAAATTTACATAATATTAGTAATTTATATTTCAAACTTCAATCAGAATATTTTAATTAACACAAAAATAATATTCAATTACATGCATTAATAAAATATACAACATTAATAACTTATCTTTTGAAAATTTGAAAATTTAATTAAAAATAAAATTTACAAAAAAAATTGCACTATACATAACCAAGGGTTAATATATAAAATTTAAATTATATATATAATCAATTATTATCCTATTTAAAATAAATATAAAGACATTTATATGTATTAAAATGAATCAACAATATATTTCCATCAGGACATCTTTATAAAATATAAAATATTACCAACCTACTATATAAGTATTTTAGTCTAGAAATTATTTATTATATGTCCAAAAAAAGTTAATAAAATTTCAATCATACATAGGATTAACATATGGGAGAAACTATTTGTATTATTATGTGAACCATTAAAAAAGTTAGAAAATCATGTGCTTTAATTAATTTTTTAAAACATGCATTAAAATATTATTAAATTAGCAACTTTATGTTTTTATTTTTTGAAATGAGTTTACAATTTTAAGAGGGAAAAACATAGATATGTACATCATTGAAAAAATGTTAAACATAAATTTTTGATTTTTTGATTTTGACAAATTGTAAATTCTAACATTAAGTAGTAATTACATTAAACCCTAAACCCTTGTACCATCAATTTGACCAATTTTGAATTACATTCATTTTTATATATGTTAAATCATATTATAAGGTGAATAAATAATTTTGAAAACATGAATTTCATGATATACTGGTGGGGAATCAAGTATTTAAAAAATATTCTTATGTTTCATGGTGAATGCAAATATCCCATGATGATGTAAGTATTGCTTTTAAACTCCATAACTTTGTTCAAGTGACCTTCTACCATCAATGTGAAGAAATTCACAATATCTTCATTTACTTGAATCAATATGTAGGGCATGATACATTGAAACATGGAATAAATGTTTTTAAAAATATCCTTTTGTTCCATTGTTAAAGATATTATTACAATATGATGCAAGTATTGTTTTCCTTCTAGGTTTTGGTATGGCTATGCAATACCCTTATAAGCTTCAAAAGATATGTCATAGAACCCAAATGATTTATGGGATACCCTGAAAGGGATAATGCATGTGCCTTGAATATTCTTATGCATGAGCAATACCCCTTTGATAGTCTAAACCAAAATAATTTAGCCCATGTTGGTAGGGCTATGCATTACCCCTCCAAGTTTGAAAAGATATGTTATGGAACCCAATGTATTTATGGGAAAACCTATGAAGGGTATTGTAGGTGTGTTGTGTAGTTTTGAGCATGAGTAATACCCCTCCAATATAAACCCATGGTGTTTAATTATTTAATACCCTAATCATGGTATTAATTTCCTTGTAGGTTTTGGTATGATTATGCAATACTTTTGCAAGTTTCAAAAGATATGTTATGGAACCTAGTGTATTTTTAGGATACCCTATAAAAGGTAATGCATGTGCATTGAGTATTCCTTGCCATAAACAATACCCCTTTGATAGTCTAGACCAAAATAATTTAGCCCATGTGTTTATTGAATACCCCAAGCATGGTATTGTTTTGTTTGTAGGTTTTGGTAAGGCTATGCAATACCCTTCCATGTTTCAAGTTATGGAGCCTAATGTATTTTGGGGATGCCTTGCAAAGGGTAATACAAGTGCATTAAGTAGTTTTGGGCATGAATAATACCCCTCCAAAAGCGTAGGCCCCTTGGTGTTTAATTATAAAATACATTAATGAGGGTATTGCTTGTTGGTTTTGGTAAGGCTACGCAATATCGCCTCACATATCAAAAGATATGTTATGGAACCCAATGTATTTATGGGATACCATGAGAAAGGTAATGCACGTTCATTGAGTCCTTCTAGGCATGAACATTATCCTTCTAATAGCCTAGACCAAAATAATTTAGCCCATGGTGTTTACATTGTAACGTAATGAGGGTATTGCATTTTGAAAAAGTTTTGGTAGGGCTATGTAATACTCTTCTAAGTTTCAAAATATATGTTATGGAGCCCAATGTATTTATGGGATACCTTGCAAGGGGTAATGTAAGTGTATTGAATAGTTTTGGGCATGAGCAATACCCCTCCAAAAGTGTAGACCCTTGGTGTTTAATTACATAATACCCTAATGGGGGTATTGGTTTTCTTGTAGGTTTTGGTAAGGCTATGCAATACCCCTCCACGTGTCAAAAGACATGTTATAGAGCCCAATGTATTTTTGGGATACCCTAAGAAGGGTATTACATGTTCATTGAATTTTTTTGGCATGATCAATACCCCTCTAGTAGCCTAGACTAAAATAATTCAGCCCATGGTGTTTATAATGTAACCCAATGAGGGTATTGCATTCCTTCTAGATTTTGGTAAGGCTATGTAAATACCCTTCCAATTGTCAAAAGATATGATATGGAGCCCAAACTATTTTTGGGATACCTAGAATGGGGTATTGCATGTTCTTTGAATATTTTACTTTATGAACCTGAGTACAACATGCATTAAATGTGTTTAAATTGAACTAGAGCTTCGTATTATTTTGATTATCCACTTGGTTTGTAATATTTCAATGGAAAACATTATTTGAACAGAACTTGCAATACCCTTATATAGGGGGTGTCAAATACTTTAATTGTCCCTTTATTCATTTGTTTAAGTGAACAAGAGCAAGGCTCCACGCAACACCTTCATTTTGTTCTTTCCTCATCATTGTTGACCATTGGGGGCTTATTGGAGTGGCAACCATGTAGGTAGGTGTAACCATGTAGGTGGGGTTTGGTAGGCACCTACTTAAAGTGTTGGTAGGTAGGTAGGATGGTGGAAGGGCGGGTAGGTGGGTGCGGATGAGAGTAGGACATTTTTAATTTATAGGTGAGTAGGTAGATGGGGAAGAGTCTACTTTTAATTTAAATATATAGGTGAGTAGGTCGGTGAGGGGCGGGGAGAAAATAAAGTTGCAAAAAAAAAGCTGACATCAGGGCTGATCAGGGCTAAGGAAGGGCAAACAAAAATGTCAAGCTGGGATGGCACAGGGATAGAGAGGAGAATCCTATCAGTGCACCATCCATCCACGTTGGTGCACTGGTGGGTGTGGCTCACTATGGCCCTGTAGGTATAAATGTTCTCGAGCCTGGTGCATTCAATACTGAGTCTCCGTATTTCATACCCTTATTTAATAAAATTTCATGACTTTGCGGACAACAGCCAGGAGGGGATGAAGCACCAAATGAAGGGTGCAACTCAGGCCCAACAGGGCATGACTTTATGGATAACTCTATTAGCTATTGGACAATGACAGCTAATAGAGACGACCTAGCAGTAGGGGAGAATACTCATCAGTACGCGCGTGTGTGGGTATTACAAGATTAATCCTCTTTTTAGAGGCCTTGGGTAAAAAACAATCCAAATAAATGTGCAGAGCTATACACATACGAAACCACAAAATAGGTTCAACTATTATTTATACAGATGTTTGCAAGAACCCTAGACGGGCCGACCACGGTGGGATTCGAACCCACGGCCTCCTGATCCGAAGTCAGGCGCGCTAATCCACTGCGCTACGCGGTCCTTCACTGCTGGTGTTGAATCAAAATTATTTAATTCCTTACATCACCCAGCAGAGAAGGCCTCTATCCCCAAGAGTCCTATAGAAAGTCTAGTCTTTGTGATCAGCTGTTAGGGTTCGAGGTTGACTACACCCTAAACCCTAACAGCTTGTCACAATTGATCATCACAACCCTAAAAGGGGCCAACCATTTAGGGTCTAGTTAGTCTTTTTTGATAGTGATAAGCTGTTCGGGGTTGGCCCCTTTTAAAAACTTTGATGTATTATAGGGAAATATTCTATATTTAACAAGATTATTATTATTATTCATTTTTCTAGTATTGTAACTTTATACATGGGGTTGCAAAGGCTAACTTTCGTAAAATTTATATAAAAAAGGATACACCCAAACAAATATGACAACCCTATTCACATGTCTAGTTTGTGCATGTGGCTATAAAAACATGGATTACACAACCTAGCTTGTGCAATTCCTATTTCTTCCTTTTTAGTCTACCTACTTGAGAAAATTGACATTATTTCATGGTATTTGATATACATGCCATTGTATGCTTTGGGAGTTGCATATTTGGTTTGGGTTTGTTAGGAGGGAAAACAAAACAACCATCAACAACCTATTTGAAGACTAAGAAAATACTTCACATCCCATCCACATGGATAGACAAATCAAAGGAGTAATAAAGAATCAATGTGCCCTTCATGTTTGGATGCTCATGAAGTTACTAATGTTGGGTGGTTATCTGATATTTTAAATAATCAAGGGTTTTGGTTCTTTAAAAATTTTAGAATGAAAGAACCACCAGTTCCAATTTTTTGATAAAAAAATCAGAATTAGAGTACCATTCGCTCTTATGATTTCAAAAACATCAAAGAACCAACAGTTCTCATGAAAGAACCAATGGTGAGGAAGGCAGTTTTTTGAATTTAAAAAAAAATGATAACCAAATTTCTATATAAAAAATCAGCTTTTTAATTTTTTTCACCTCTGATGGGTTGTCACAGATACTGAAACGAGATTCATGATCACCTTGTGGGTGTTCTGGACATGTTTTTCTTAGTCTGAAGTGAAGAACCTGGTGAAACACATGAAAGGAAGGACTTAAAAATGGAGTCACCTCTTTGACATCAACAAAATAACACCAATTTCTAGCAGCTGTGGATGTTGATTGTTCAGAGTACTACCTTGTCGACACTCTGCAAAATGTCCAATTGCTGAAATTGGACAGAACTTGTCACCAAATTTCTAAGAGGATCATTTAATAAAAGGTCACAGCTTCATTACCTTTCTACATTTATCAATGAGGTAGCAGAGAAAAAACCAGGACAAGATTTCAAAGGTAACAGGCCAAGAACAAGCACGGAAATAAGCTTATGTCACCTAGAAAATGTCACACCATCACCTTCATCCTGAATAGCAGTATTAGCTACCATGACTCACTATCAACTTCATCAGATCCCAGCGCTGAATGTAGATAGGTCTATAGTTGATCACAGACCAACAAACAAACATTCATGTCCTGATTGTCTATTATGTTTCCAGGTGCAACAAGAAGATGCAGTCACTATTCTGGCTAGCACTCAACAAAGGCAGCTCATTACCATAACTTGACAATATGATCTGATGATGTAAGTCATTATACTGAAAGTGTGCTATTGTGACAACCACATGTCACAAAAGTGCTTGAACTCTACTCAGACAACTTGGATTTGAGCATCCTGTTTGAAAAGCTTTCTCTAAAACCCCAATTCAGATGGATTATGTTCCTGTAACATGCATAGTGCATGCCTATTGTGTGCTTGTTCTTTGATTTTCCAATTCAACATTCACCCCCATTCATGACCTGACCTGCGGATGGACACAAAAAGTTTTGATTATGTGAGAACTTGATTCCATCCTCAACTAACCACAACAGTGAATTTCCATGCATCTGGTGCATGCAATGAATCCAATACCATTGCTCAAAATTAAATGTTCCAGTAGCCTACTGACACTACCCTAGGCTGAGGACACAGCAGCATCTACAAAAGCTCTCCCTGGTGTTCGGTTTGACAGTCGCCCATGGCATCCAAGAAGCTGTGACAAACAAACAATACAACAACAATAACTCTCATGAGAATCAAGAAATCTTCATACTCATGATTAAGAAAGCAAGAACAAGGCCAAATCTTTTCCTTAAAATTAAAAGAAAGACTTCCAGATAAGTACTTACAGAACCAGGAAGAAGGAACAAACACAGAAGGGACAAACTAGAACAAGGAAACAAAAAACACAAGCAGTATGAACAAAAGTAAAAAGTCTCTCACTTGTTATAACGATCAATCAAGCACAGGGAAAATAAAAAACTAGCAATGCAACCTACTCCAATAGATAAGGATGCACATATTGACTGCACCCTGAAGCACCACAAAACTGGTGTGAAAGAAAGATATACCACTGCATTCACACCATATATACCTAGGTTGATAACCGACAAGTATCTATAATAGATTCTAATAATCACACTACACTAGAAATTACTTTCATATCCACAACTCATTCCTCAACTCATAGTAACTTCTTGTATAAATACACTTTTACAACCCACTCGTTTGTAGCATTTTAAATTCACAAATAACACATAGATTGTTTAAATATTTGCAAAAAATTGTAATCTTTTCACATACTCTTTCAATAAACATAAAATAGTGAAGTTATTCACAAGTAATATTTGATTGCTACTTTCAACTCTAAATCATCAGGTTAGTTATAATTTCATTTGCATCCTTATACACCAGTAGAATAAAACAACATTGAGAAGAAACAAGTCAGCTTAAAACTTTGGTTAATATGCTTATGTACAATGCTTTAGTCCTTTAAAGATTAGCTTAGGTGATGTCTAGTTGGACTCCCTAAGAGCACTTCATTTACCTTTCATGGGTTAGGACATTATTAAATCTAAACAAAGAAATAAAGATTTGTTTTCACACAGTATATAGAAAACACTAGATTTTGGTAGCATTTCATTTTGTGTAAAGAACCTCAATGGCCATTTTTTGCTGGTTAATTGACCCTACTATATGGTAGAACTGGTCGCTGTACAAAATTACCTTGTGAAATTCACCCTTAATGCTATGGACTAAGTAGGGCTTGGCAAATTATGTGTACAAACAAAGTAAACAAACATGAATAAACAATGGACCAATTAACAGGTAAAATGAGTTGAGTACATATATAGGGTGAGTTTTTTTTTTTTAAATTTATTTTAATATAAATTTTTAAAAAAAATTTTGAAAATTTTCTTTTTATTTTTTTCTTTCAATTTTAAGATATTGAAAATTTGGTGACTTTTTCCAAGAAATTAAAAAAATTAGTCGAATTTACTATAGAAAAAACATATTTTTTCAATTAAAAAAAATGGTTGAAACACAACCAAGTAAACAAAAAGGAATTCTAGTGATGAAAAAATTATGAGGAATTGGTATATGGGAGGTTTTGGATAATTTTCCATATGATCGTCCTTAGACAATTGATTTTGCACAATCTTTCAGATGGTTGTCCCTAGAATTTTTTTAAAACTTTAAAGATGATTTTAAAGACAATTCACACCTATTTGATTTCCAAGCTTAACTACCTCATTTCTTCCTAATAACTACAACACTCTTTTCCCCCCACCAACATGGATATGAAAAGACAAATTAACATCAACTTTTTCCATGACATTTATATTAATTCAAATTAAATTTGACATTGACATAAATAATGATGAATTATTGAAAACCAAACAGAAACATAAGGAAAAAAATGTTGATTGTCATTGGTTGTGCATAGGAATGTCAAAGTTGATAATGGACCAATAACATGTAAAACGAATTGAGTACACATATAAGGTGAAGGTTTTTGTTCAATTTTGTGAAATTGAAAATTTGGTAAAATTTTCCAAAGAAATTAATAGAATTAGTTGAATTTACATGTAGAATGAATTGCGTATAAATAAAATGTGATGTTTTTTTTATAATAATTTAAATTGTGATATTGACAATTTGGTAAATTTTCCTAAGGAATTAGCAAAATTTATCAATTTTACATGTAAAAGGAATTGAATATAGATACATGGTGAAGGTTTATTTTTCAAATGTGTGATATTGAAAATTTCCAATATATTTACAAAATTATTCAAATTTACATGTTAAATAAGCTAAATACATATATATGGTGATGGATTTTTTTCTTTCAATTTTGTGCTATTGAAAAATTGGCAATTTTTTTCCAATAAATAGAAAAATAAGTCAAATTTACATTTTAAAACACATATTTTTCAAAAAAAAATTGATTGTCAAACAAATCCAAGTAAACAAGGTGTGTTTCATGTGATGGCTCTACCATGTTCATAGTTTTTATCAATGGTCATTGCATGGAAAAATGACATATTTGGGTAAGAATAAAATAAAATAATTTGTGTGATTGACGTTGATATTTGTTTTTTTTAAACATAATGTTCAAACTTTTAAACCCTTTGAAGAAATAGGTTATCTTTCCCTTTTCAATGCTTGAATAAGACGTACTTAATTCCATGCCACAACCAAAGAGACTAGAAATGTTTTCTTCCTCCAGTTGAAAGCTCTTCCATGCACATGAAGAGTTGGGGAATTAATGATGATGGAACATGTAAAAAACCTAATAATGATTTGGTTAGCTTCCTACAAGTTGAAGAAGATCAAAGTTCAATCGCACATCTATACATCACAAACTTATTGGCTTCATAAGTTTGTTCAAAATTCACACCAAATCTGTTTTTTCATGGATTTTAATTTTTTGCTCATGGATGTTGTTCATTTAAAACATGTATGATACACATATTATTAGGATGAAATGTTTTCAAATGGTTGAGAACATTTCATCCTATTTATATGTGTATCATATATGTTGTAGATGCCCAACATTCATGTCCAAAAAACATGAACTCATGAAAAAACAAATTTCTCACAATTTCCATTATCAAACCTTGGGGATGGGAATTTGTAATGTATATGATTCATCTTGACAACATAAGGTGATTTGAGAAAATAAATAAATATTATTCATTTTTATGGCATTAGTAGCCATCATTATAATTCATTAGGATATTCCAAATTTTATGCAAGAGTTTATCCTTGGAAAATAGGCACCTTGAATTTGAAAAAAAAAGTAAATTGCTAAATTAAATTGATTTTCAAAAATAACATCAAAGTCATCACATTAGCACACTAGAATATCCCATGTATACACTTCCACAAAGCAATTGTGCTCACAAAGTCTTACATGGTCAATCAGTTTGTGAAAGTGTATATGGGATGACAAAATAGATTTGAATGATATAGCGATTGACCACACACATCAAAGCAATACACAATTATTTTAATGCAAGGGAAGATCATCAATCTTAGTTCATCTTGCAACAACATTCTCTATAAAACTTATGGATAGATTGTACATTTTTTGACACAAAGGAAAATTGAAAGAACAAATTGTGATGAAAGTTATATAGATTGGTTTATTTACATGGATTGTATAATTCAAACAAGTTCGCACAACTTCCCCATCGATTCTACCCAACCATTTTTGGAATCAAATCTTATTATTTCCTATCCTCCAAATATATTTGCAATTGAAGCTCAACATGTTCCAAAACCTCATTTGGATTTTCCATGTATGCTTCAAATGGTATTCCATTAATTAACCATCCTATGTGCTTTGGTTTTTTTTGGTTGACTCCACCAATAAATTTAACATGTTGTCAAATTCTTGGGTTTTGATTTCATGGGACACTTTGATGTTTCCACTCCTTGTGAAAACATTAAAATTATTGCCTTTTATTGTTGGTAGCAATTCAAAAGAAGTTTGAAACCTTACATATTCACTATCATTTTCAAAAATTGTAACAATTGTTGCATATTGTAAAATAGATATGGGACTTGAATCTTTAGTTATCATGTGTGAGGTAATTAGTGCCATAGCAATTAGCTTGTCATTGTCAGTGAAAGGATTGTTGTTACAAGGGCTGTGTTCATTTCCTCTAGTGCCACGACCATTCCTCAATTCTTTTCTTGGCAATAAATCCAAGAAATCCATATTTGTTCCATTCACCATTAGGTCTTCAAGTTGGTTTTCTTGCAAAATTTTGTTTGTTATCCTTTTCCATCTTCTACCTCTTCTACAATTGCTTCACCATGAGACCAATCCTAAACCCGAAAGATCTGCAAATGATAATCCAATAGGATGAACACCTCAAAATCAAATTTTTTTGGGAATACAAGATACAAAGCACCCAAACTTTGCCATCCATCCACATCATAAAGCCCATCATAAACAAATTCCAAAAAATTGGAACTTATGTTGCTTCTCAAAAATTATTTGGACATTGTTATCTTTCTTTTGCACATGCATATGGTTGGTGTATTCAACTTTTCAAGTGTTGTTAAATGATCTTTGTATGAAGAGGTGGTGGTGGTGAATGGTTCAAAATGGTCGATTTGAATACATTCGATGACATGTTTTGTGTAAATTAAGCAAAATAGTTGAGAGAGAAGGAGACATGCAAGTTAAGAGTGTTGTCCCTTGAAGGCAATGGATGGACTACATTGTATGCTAAAGACAAGTGTGAACAACTATGCCTTTGTTCTTGGAAGAGTCAAACAATACGGAAACCAAAAGAGAATGGGGACAAGAATCGAATGAGGAAAGATATACGATAGACATTTGCAAAGGATGGAATCATTAATTGTGGAGGTGATTGGTAGCATCTTGCATATCCAATCTATTAAAAAGGTGGCAAGGCCTCCAAGGACATGTCAAAAATGGAAAGAAACAATATAATATCACTTGCACTCTTTGACATACCATTAGAGGAAGGTTGTGTACAAAAACTTTACAATTGTAGACTTGGAAGGGTTGCTCCCACAAAATATTTCGCAAATGTCTTGTCTACAAAAATTGTACCTTTGTGACTAAAGAAGGATTTTCAATAGCAATGTTGATTTCTTGGCTTTTGCATGCTCAAGATTCTCATAGTAAGTTGTCTTATGGATTGATAAAATAAAGTCCTATCAAGTTCCAACCCACTTACATGCTAAGGTGTCAGAGACATGTAGAAATATGAAGCACTTTAAAATGTTGAAATTCTAGCACATCAAGTAATTTTAGTGACCATGATAATCAAAATTGGTTTAGGTGAAACATGTATAGGGTCCATTATTGGACATCACCATGACAATTCTCAATGTTGTCCACTTGACAATTATGAAAACATTTCATAATTACCTAACCAATTCACTATTTTTACCAACTCCATGTGAACTATAAAAAATTCCAGATCTACTTAACTACTTTCACTCCTTTCACCAACCCAACTACATAGATATGAAAAGGCAAATTAACATGTGCATTTTTATAATTGAATTTCATAATGTGGTTGAATTTAATTTAACAAAATTATGAAAATAATTCAATTGAAGCGATTTGGAATTGAATTTGATTTTAATTCAACCAAATTGAATTGAATTGAATTGAATTTGATTCAATTCAACCAAATTCAATTCAATTCAAATTTCAATGAGAGCATTCACCATGTTGAATTTAAAGGAGATTCACTTCAATTTAGAAAATTGAATTGAATTGAATTTCAATATAAATTTCATTCAATGAATTTGAATTCAAGTTAAATTTAGTTGAGTTGCATTCAATTCAAGTTGCATTATGCAAATTCATTCAATATCAAATAATTTAAATGGATTTTTACAAAATCAACTCATCTTTTTCATCAATTCATTGTATTGTGCAATAGCATGAAGTCCAAGTTCCCAAGTGCATACTGATATGACATTTAAAATGAATAATGTGTTTTCATTTAAATTATGAGTGCAAAATCTCATCTTACTTTTGTCAAAGTTTGATTCATGAGATTGAAAAAAAGGACACCCTACTACTATATAGGGGCCAAAGTGCTTGAAGCATTCATACTCTATAATGATTCTTGACACAAAATCCCTGCCTTGATAGGCAGGGCCAACACAAAGGAAATATAATGGACCAAAACATGTAAAATGAGTTGAGTACAGATATAGGGTCATGGATGGGCACACATAAATTTTGTAGTTGTGAAGGGGGGAGGGCCAAGGAATGGCAGTTGCATTGCTTACAACCCAGATGATGTAGAAGAGATTCTTGGGAAAGTGTTAAAAATGGTGAGAAAGTCTTGCCAAAATTTGTATGCATGCTTTTGAGCACATAATTCTACCTATTTCATGTATGAAACCTAAAGCAATTAAATTGCTTTGAATGGTTCAAAACAGAAAATTCAATGACACAATTAATTATAGTAAAATGATGTTGTGTAGAAAAAGTCATTGATTTCAGTGCATCTTCTCAGTTGTGCATCTTTGACATGTACATTGTTGCAAAGATCTTTCCAATGCACTAAGACACTCTGGTCTACTAAAGGGATGAGAGAAAGCCCATAAAGCCTTTGCCATTGATGAGTACCTATTTGGGTGGGTCTAAGGGAACTTGCTCTTGCTTCTTTTGACAGGCTGAAGACAAATATGCCAATCCAATAACTGTTTTTTTCCACACATGTTTCAAGGTAAAATTGTGTATGCACCCACAGATCTCCATACTGATTTTCAGGTTTCTTAAAAATTTCAGTAGGAGCTGCAAGTGCACATCCACTACCACTACTACTATCTCCAAGATGCTGTTGGGAGTTTTCCTGAGAGAATCAGCTTGAACCCTAATAATGTGAAGGATCCAAGCATGTTGCATGAATGAGTGTCCTCTCGAAAGGTGATAAGCTTGTTGTCTATGAAATGATCCAGGTGGCCGCTGTTGCAGCATACCTCATTGGTGGGTTTTTCTCAGCCAGTTATGTCATCAACTTTGTAGTGACAATCATGTTGCTCGGAATTGACTTCTGGATTGTAAAGAACGTGAGTGGCAGAATACTGGTGGGGCTCAGATGGTGGAATGAGATAAACGAGAGAGGTGGTAGCATCTGGAGGTTTGAGTCTCTTGATCAGCAGGTAAAAACCATGACCTTGCAAACCATGTAAAACCAGGACCTGCAAACCCATGTAAAATCAAGTAAAAACCCAACTTCAGCTCTGTAAGAGATACCACATGAACTGGGAAATCTTTGACTCTTGGGCTGTGAGGGAGGGGGTGCTTGCAGTCACTCCAGAAGTTAAACAAGAATGAAGCATGGCTTTTCTGGTGGTCCCTATATATAAATGTAAGGTTTGAGCACTGTTTCTACATCCATGATATAGCACAATCCACAACCCTGCAACTCATTGACAACCTGTGCTTGTCATACAATTTTTTTTGAATTGCTACATGAAGCAGAGACTAAAGGCTTTTCTAACAGTTGGAAGATGATTGTAAGTGAGTGTAGTGGGAGAAAGAAATCCGGGAATCTGATGAGGGCTTTGCAGTTGGGTACTACAGGCTGGTGTATGGATTGCACTTGGTATTGTGGCACTCATCAAGTTCAATCTTGACTACATGTTGATTGTCATTGTTGCCCTTGTTCTCAATAGTGCAAACACAGCTGGTTATACCAAATGTCAGAAAGGTTACTGTGTATTCTGCTAACTTTTCCTTCTCTCAGATGATGTCTGCACATTCTCTGCATTTCTCTGGAGAATGCTATGTATGTTTTCAAGGAGAACGATGATTCAATAATGGTTCATGGGCTGCAGATCTTGGAATCTTAATTTTTTTGTCAGTTTGTGGGGTGCCAATTGTGCAGATGCTGAAAAGAAGGCCCAATCAGGCATCCAAGCAATCACCACAGGCATGTTCCAGAGTGCATTCAGGGTGAGAAAGTCTTTGCCAAGAAGCATCTGTCTACAAACAAAAAATTAATTCAAAAAAAATTGTATATCTTTCTATACTGAATAGTGATTATGTATCTGCTGTGGTTTCAATGGACACCAGGCAGTTGCAAGCACAGTTTGAGAAAATATTGAGAGCCGCCATTTGTGGAATTTATCTGCATAACTCTGAATTGCATTAAACTGGCCATCCATCCATTGCATATCAGTATTGTACTTGTTGAGACAGGCATGCTACATTATTGTGTTGGAATTGTTTGTCAATCCTGCAAATAGATGAATTTTAGGGTAAATTATTGTTGGAGTAGAATTGCTTGTTCTAAAGCTCCTAGACAGCTCCATGGCTAGGGTCAGGGTATTGTACATTGGCTCTGTAGCACATACATATTGTGTGCAACTTATTCTCTTGATGTTAAATGTTTTTCTCTTTGTGTTAATGCACTGCTTCTCAAATCTTCTCTTGCCTCAGTTTTGCAACTATTCATCATCTTGCTCTCAAGTTTCTCTATTACTGGTAGGTAGTTTCTCTTGTTGTACAAGAACTTTTGCTATGCTGTTATTAGTTTGCATATTATAAGCCGACCTCTTTACATCCTGACTGGGCCAAATGCCTTGGCAGATGTTTGGTCAAATCCCCATTTTATGATGTAAAATTTGTGAGAACTTCATTCCAACTTTTTTGGGTTGATACAAACAATTTCGGAACATCTTGAATTTGGCTAAACTAGTGACAAACACATGGACAAAAAGAAGAATAGATAAACCCTTGGGTGGAGGTAGATGGTTAGTGTGAACAACACTGTGTGAGTGAACAAACCATGGTGCATGAATGTTGATAGCCATCACGTTCAACAAGAGTGAAATTTTATCATTCTAATGGGTGGCCTTTGGAAACACAAATTCATGATTTTTTTGAAACCATGCTGGAATTAGGATGTAGGAAATTTATTGGTTTTATACAACAAGACAGACTACACTACTCTGCAGTGGAATTTGAAGAGCAAATCCCCTTTCAAACTGGAGTACCAATTTCAAGAAGCCTTCCTCAAACCCATTTGTTAACTAGTCCTCAAAGGTTAAGTCTTTGATTGTGAGACATTGCAAACATGGAACCTATTTTTTGGATCTTGTGCTCTGTGCTTTTGCACTTATCTCAAGGCTAAGATAAACAGCCTAGAGAAGGGCATGAAAGGGCATCAACCATACCTTTACATACCAACACTACAAGAGAATGTGATTTTTCTCACACAAAAACTTGTGATTTGTGACACGTGTGAAATAAACATTGTGGTTTCATCCATTACAATATACAATATGTGATGTTTACTACAACGCATATTACATTAAAATGGGAATTCGACATTAGGTGATGGCACATTACTTTTGCAACATGTGTACTATTAATTAATGTCAAGTTGTCATTCTAATGTAATACATGTCACAATAAACACCACATATTGTATATTGTAATTGATGAAACCACAAACTTTACCTCACAAATGTGTCATGAGCTGCGACTTTTTGTGTGAGAAAAACCGCATTCTCTTGTAGTACAAGATAGACATTTAGTCAATCATTCTTGGTTTGTAACTTCATGCCATACTCTAATAAGTTCGCACAATCAGAATCAGAATTGAAGGGAGGCAAGCATAGAAGAAGAACCAGCTTTGATGATATTCTAACATTGACATGTATATGTTGTGCAAAATTCATATGTCAGATTTATGAATTATGGTATCTGTATAGATGGGGATGTAATGGTATCTCATATGTACAGTGAAAATGTGTCTCTGCATTTGAATGTACAGTTTGCTCTATCTCTTTTGCAATTTTCAAGAATATAGTTTATGTTGTGTAACAAGCTTTGCTTGTTCCGGTCTGTGCATTTGAAAGGCAATACAACCCATTTCACATCTCATGAGGGGAAGGTGCTTAGAAACATCTAGTGTGAAGATTAGTGTTCAATGGTTTCTAGGTAAAGATCATGATGTTGGAATTTTGTAATACAACATTTTGCTTAAACCTCAACTGATGCACATATGTATCTTTTAAGGTGTGTCTATGTCCTCTACGTGTGATTTTGCATGTGCAAGAATGTGCCTGAATTCAACGGACATTTTCTGCAACAGGGTTGGTGTGTGCCAAGTGGATGTCACTGCACCAAATAGTTGGCAGGGTGGGGAAAATTATATGCTGAAGGCCAATCCACATGGATCAACTATCTTCCTTTTCTGACCATCATCACTACACATGCACGCAAACCACACAACACTGCCTCAGCCCCCTTATGTAGACTTCATATGTGGTTTGTAAATTAGATTTGGTATGCAGTTTTTGCTGCATTGCATTTCACATTTCTCACTAAATTGCACTGTTGAAATAACAGTAAATTGGTGAAGATCACAAGAGGAATAAACAGCAGCAATGGACCCCATTCCACCTGTAGAGTGATGTCACAGCTCAACCAGCTCTCATGCAGGGCAACCCTAAACTGCATTCAGTTCAGGATTTCCTTCATGTTATTTTCTGAGGTACATAAAAAATTGGTTTTTTGACATTACCATCTGTAAAAGACCACCATACAACATCTGAAAAAAGAAAAGGAAACAAACCCATTCATGTTTTTAAGTTAAGGTTCTTAGTTGTGAGTCCAATTGGGTGTTTGGCATACAGGACTGTCCAGGGTGCTGGACACTGACATGGTTTGTCAGTTTCTTGAGCTAACAAGCATGCAACAACAGCAATGCCAGCTGACAGAACCCACAGGCAGAACTTTCAGTGGGCGTTTTCAGTACCAGTTTCTTCAGCATCATCCTCCACCTCCTCGTCTGGGAAAAGCAAAGAGGACCAAGTCCTCCCTGTACTGGAGCTGATTCATACCCTTCTAGCTTGAAACCTTGTGCTCTCTCTATGAAGGAAGGGAAAGAAAGAAAGAAAGAAAAACTCCCTCACCTTTGTATCATGGAATACAGTGCCAGCTGACACTGAAATCTTACCAACCTTCAGCACTTTTCACTAAGTAAACTAGTTTTGTAAAATACTCCAGACATGACTTCAGAGCTCAAGAGAATGTGCAAGGTGGCTGGTTTGCAAAATTGTTTACCACTTTTTTATTATTAAATGGGTTGCAACATGAAGAGGATTCTTTGGAGACCACAGTCTATGAGCTTTTTATGTTGGTCCATCAGCTCACTAGAGGAGGAGTTCACACAAAATGTATGTTTTTGATTTGACACTTGCTCAGCGGTCCTCAAATATTTGAGCTTGAGGAATATTTGCATGAATGTCAATGGAGACAAACTGCAAATGCATTTGCCATCCATCAGCATAATTTGTCCTTGGCCAAAGTTGCAAAGCACAAAAAAATGCACGGATTGGGTAATTGAACCTCCTCCCACAATTAGATTAATTTTGGGCATCTTAACCTGGGTGAGCACTAATTTTAATCACAACTAACAGAATTAATCAACTGTCATTCTTGCACTATTCTAAAGAATTAGTCCAACCTCCAGTACAAGCTTAGCTTTGGGCAATTTAACAGGGGTAAGCAATTTCATTGATCCCAAAGGTATTTAATTGATTCTGAACTAAAATGTTAATTTTGAACTTTTTCTAACACAGTGGTTGAGATCAATTTTCTGATTGAATTTAACACAAAACATTGTTAACATCTATTTGTTGGATCCTTTTGTGAAACAAAATATTATTAATATCTATTGTTCCATCATCTGATGGTCTTTAAATTACAGTTTCTCTTCAATTTTTCAACTTTGAAATGATTAATTATTAATTTTGAACTTAAAAAAGCAAACTTTGAAAAAAGGATCTCAAGTCACACCGACTTTGGATAACTACCATGCATTTGGTATATTAAATATCATAAGTGAGTTTGCTTCCACCAAGCCTCTGTTACTCTTTACATTTTCAAAGCATGTGGGTGAGGGCATTACAAACATTGGGCAGGGCTCAACTGTTGTCTCATTGGGGCCCTTCCTTAGATAATGCTCTTGTCTTTGTGCTTTACCTTACAACCAAAGGCTCAAAGAGGCAGACCAAGTTTCAATTAGTTTATGGGCAGCTTTCCGTTATCCGATATGTCAGTTAATGGATAAGTCAGGGAATTGCAGCACTTGGGGTTTTGGGGGGACTTTGTGAACAAGTTTGAGAAGAGAAGAAGGGGGAAAAACAGACTTCTTGTAAGTCAGAAAGTGTATTATGATGGCCCACAGATGTAACCCATTACAACTGACTTTGTAGACAGTCTGGTGGTGGTCATGGTGGGTTGGTGGAAAAGAATCCCCCAGCTCAAAAGCAACCTCCACCATCTCACCCAACTTATGACTTTCCTTTCTGACTTATGACTGACATTGAGTAGTAAGCAAGCTTGCTTTGTGTTGGTGTCTGGACTAATGACTCCAGTCAAGTAGCTTAATATCACCCATCTGGGTACCAAGTTTTAATCTCCAAAGTGGATGGGTTTTAGGGGGGGAGCTGAGTCAAATGGCAAGCTCCTACTTCAGCTTCATTCCACATTTTAAACGGTTTTCCCTCAAAAGGAGTTTGAAGAGATGAGAGCCCTAAAATTAACCCAATCATAAAAATCTCCAAGATTTTGCTTAGTGCATTTGGAGGTAAGCTTACAGAGTGTAAAATATTGAGAGGCATTTCTGAAAACAAAACATTCACACCATTTTCCAAAATGCTCTGCGTTGTCTTTTAATTTTTTTCCTGTGATACCCAATGGGTACTTGTTGGATACCTGTCAGGTATCATGGAAAAACATTAAAAAAAATCTAGATGTTTTTTTATTTGTGTGCTCAGTAATGCCCTCAGAGGGGGAAGTAAGCGTCCTTCTGCTCTTTGGGGGTTACTCTACACTTGACTCATTGACCTTTTTTTCATGGAATAATGTTTAGGTTATATGTTTTTGGTAGACATGGAAAGTAAAATCAATGGCTACATATCAAGTAGTTTATGTCCCATTTGGGTTGCCAAGTTTCAATCTTGGTTTTTCTTTGGGGGAGAAGGAACATCAAGCTCATGATCCAGATTTTGTTCCACATTTGCAATGAGCTTTTTACGCCAAAGAAGAGTTTGAAGAGAGCAGAACATGGAAGAAGCGCTGGAATATTTAAAAATATTTGAAACCTTTAGGAAAGCTCGAGACAACCTTCATGCCTATATTATACATGTCCAGATTGCAAATTACAGCTGCTCAGGATGAAAAGTTGGAGTTTATAAGAGATAGGTCTTGTTGTATATCCTGAACGCTATTTGGCTTTGAGGGTTGTGTGGGGGTGCTGTCAGGACTCAGGACCTTGAAGCTCTTGTCTCCAATCAAAAGTCAAAATTCAAATGCAAGCATTGCAACTTTAGAACCTACTTCACGTCATGCCCTGGAAATGGAAATCTCCAGACTGTTCCACCACAGAATATGCTCTTTACTCCTTCTAACTATTCTTGGTGAATAGTAGTGGTGGATACCACAAAACAAAGTCCAGATGCTAAAGTTCAAGTCTAGAATGTAGAGTCTAATCCCCATTCATCCAATAGCCTGCAGTAAAGGGTATGGAAGGAATTATAGAATGCAAAAATGTGAGGAGTTTCCCGCAATGTATGTAAAGGGAGGAATATGGTGTCACATTCAGTTAGAGGGCATTACACCGTTAATCCCGTAGGAAGGGCTGCTGGGCATAAAGCACTCCAAGGTTTTTTTTTTCATTGTATTTGAAAGCAACACCCCGCATAGAAGATTTGTTCCTCAGTTGAAGAACCCAACCTTCAGTCATTTGAATAAAGAACCTTTCATGCCTTACTCTGGGGAAGAAGGCCTGCTCTCATGGGCCTCCCCACCCTAGGACTACGGCCCTCAAGGCTACAACCCTCAAATTAGAGGAGGCCCTGGGAAGTAGGCCTTTCCCTATACGTATCCACCCTTGTACAAGGGTGTTACATGTAACCAAACCCCTTGCAACTTTAAAGTGAAATTTCTTTTCTTTTACTGGAGGCTTCTTTTCTTTTACAGTTTTAATTTCCTTGTAAATTAAAGGGCCAGATTTCATTTAACTGGCTGTCAAAGCATCTCATGCATGTTGAGAAAATTGCAATTATCCCTAGGAAGATTTAACCAAATCTGGCTACAAACCATATATTTTAATCAACCTTCTTTCTATATATATATGGCTACACACTGAAAACCAAATACAGTAATTTGGCCATTTTTTAGTAAGGTTTTTTTCTTCCTCACTTTGGCAATTGAAACCTTTCAAATCACTTCATTTTTTTTAATAAAATTTTTTACTTTCTCTTTTTGGCCAATTTTTGACAGTAAAAAAGGGCTGAGGAGGAGCAACCTGAGTAATATCAAAGAATGATGAGTAAAACTTTAAATTTTGTTTAATAGTTTGCATGCAACATTGAAAAGTTCCCAATTAAAGCTTTGAAAATAGCCTCTATGGTTTGGATCATTAGGCTGCATACCAGTCCCCAGAAAGTAACAATTTATATGTAGAGTAAAGCCCTACTATTGTGGGGGCATTCTCAGGTAAGGCGCCGAGGACCATGTGAAACTGGATCCAGCCCAGCATTTTGAGAATATCCCCTTGGGTTTACCCATTGTCAACCATGAGGCAAATGTCATTGTGAACTTAAAAACATAAGTAGATCATGAGTTGTAGGAGGGGAGGGTTCTTACACCTACTCTTTATTTGTGAGAGCGATTTTACACTTACATGTAGGCATAATCTCCCTCCTACTCTTGAGGAGTATATACAATGTTTTTTTTCGGGGGGACATTCACAGATATAAGGTACCTTCCAAATACACTTAGAGTTTTCTTAATGTGCTTTACATTAGGAGGAAACCTCCTGTGAGGGTTCAATCCTACATATATGTTGTTTTGCTCTAATACCTAGGCATCCCAGGTGGGTGGTTCTGACATCATAGGAAACCAAGCCTCCAAGAAATCCACTATGCATACAGCTGGGTTGTTTTGGCACTTCTTTTTCTTTTAATGTCATAGTCCCAAAGACCAAAATGACCAATGAAAAAAGTTGGAACACATCCCAAAATTGATAATTAAAAATTTGGACATGTTCACAAACACAACAAAAACTCAAGTGCAAAAACTCAAATTAATTTTTATCATTCATCAAGGACAAGAATCATTATCTACCAATGTAATATCATATCTCCAAGGCCATTTTGGCACCATGTTGCCAAATTATCTATTAAAAATGATGCAAAACTGTCACCAACTTTTGAAGATGCAGGTTATTGGACTACCCAAATCACGACTAGCACAAGAGTTGAGGTGCAAAGGAGATTGGATGCACATAAGTTGGAGGCACATGAATAGTGAGATGCATGAGTTACAAGTTACAAGGTATTAGTACATACCATCATGATGCTAGAGGATTTGAATAATGTGAGTTTCTTAATCACAAGTATACTTGCAATAAGAATCTTAGGAGGGCATTCTGTTCAAGACCACATCAGCAATAGCTAGGGAAATAAAAAAGAAGGAGGGAGTCATCAATCATATTTGCATAAACCCATTAACAAACATTGAAAATGGCTTTCCATATGTCAAGTTATATGTGCATAATTGGTGGGTTTGTTTCTAACATATTTCAATTATTATTTTACATTTTAAATTGAATTATTTTTCATACATGTGTTATCCATAGATATTATGCTTATTTTGATCTAATGTTATAAGACATAGAAAGATATTGAATAACTACAATGTTTTGCACATGTGATTTTTTCAAAACACGAACAAGTTTTGTTTAGCAATCAATTGTTAAATTAGTTAAAGACCATTTAGCTCCAAAAGAAAAGAAGGAAAAATTTGTTAATGCATATAGTGCTAAATAAGAAACATGATAAATTTCAACTAGTTGTGTCCCAATTGCTATGTAATTGATAAAATGTCAAATCTTATGCAAACATGGACCCTTATATTTCTTAAAGTCCCAAAACTCAAAAAATTCAAACAAGCATGCCCCCATGAACTTGAATTTTTACTATGCATTTGATAAAATGTCAAATGTAATGCATACATGGACCCTTATATTTTAAAAAGTCCCACAACCAAAAAAAATCAAACAACCATGCCCCCGTGAATTTTTTTGGTACATATCCAAAAACCAAAGTAAGTTGCTTGTGTAAAAATGACATTGGACTGCATGATACTTCTTACTTAACACCTATATATGAAAGTTTATTCCTAACATATATGGCTAAATAATTTCTTAATAATTAGGACATCTGAAGAATCTAGCAATTTCACTTTAGCATTTCCTCACAAGTTAACCCCCCCCCAGTTGAAATAATAAGCTATCATGCCCAAAAATCTTGAAGATGTTGGGAAATGATAGGCCCCATGTGACAGTAGCATATCCAGTCTGTGTGGACAGAGGGAGTGAAGTGAAGCTGTAAAATTAGTAATGTGTAGTGTGTGTGTGATGCAGACTATTTTCAGCGCCTGCAAAAACAACCAAATAAGACCAAAAAGTCAAGGGCCTAAAATTAGCAAAAAGACATAGATATTGTTTCACAATTTTAGGTATTACCATAATTTGGAATCTGGTTAGCTGGCTGCCATTGAAAGCCAGCCATCACATGACTAATTAATACTAATAAATATCTTCCAAAATAAACCCAACCTCCTTCCTCTATGGCAAAAATATAAAAATAGCCTTGATAATTGGTGAAATCGTGGCTATGTTCATTGTAATATGTGTTTAAGATATATATAGATAATTCTCCTCTAAAATTTAAAAAGTCATAAGCAGAAGTAGCATGATGAAACCTTGGCAAATTTTATTAAACAAAGCACCCAACAAAAGGGGGAAAGGGAGGACAAAGAGAGAGGGCTGAAGTCCAAGCCAAAAGTGCACAAACCCAAAGGGGTGATTCAAAAGGGGGCAAAGGAACAAATTATGTTCGAGAGCCCCCACTTGTTACAAGCAGCATATTAGAAAAAGAAAGGGAAGGGAAATTTGAAAACATAGTAAGTCTAGAAGAACTTTCACTTGCAATGACCACATGTTTTGTAGTGGTAGCTTGCGCTCTTTACAAAACTATTGACATATTTTGTTGTCTATAGAAAGTACATTGAACCACCAATGGAGGGCCATCAATGCCCTTAACTAACCATACCATGCTTGTGCATCAATGGAAAAAATTGTTTGCTTGTTGATGTAAGCACCCAAAAACCTCTATGGCAAGGGGAAAAAATGGATATGTAGAATGTTGATTGTGGTAGTTTTTCTTTTGCCTAAGTTGGCATGTTGTGAACACCTTGTGAAATGAAATAGTTCAAAAGATCAAGTCTACTTGGGTGGGATCGATGATCACGACATTTGCAAAGGTGCAACTGTCATTGGCTAATAATATGATGTCAACCTGCTAATGAGAAGACTAAAAGAAAAGGGGTGGAAGGACATGGGTATGCTCACTTGAAACATGAAACCTTGTGTTTTCGTAATGGAAGCAAAGCATCTCAAATCACATCATGGAATGCAATCCATTCCTCACCATGGGAACAACAAAGAAGGTGGGTCCCTAAATGATCCAAGGGTAAGCCGCAAATGCAATGGGTCACCCCAAGAATCCAACTTGGTGCACAAAGTGCAAGAGAAAATATCAAAGGGTAGGCGAAAAGGTGGAATGATTGGGCCAGCAAAAAGCCAAGCATTTGCTCTTAAGCCCACACAAGGCCTCAAACATGCATAGTGTGAATCATAAACTTGGAGGTTTCCGCACCATGTTAAAGATAATGTTAGAGAAAAAATGGTCATGCAATTTTTTTGAAATGTTTTTAAAAAATCGATCTAATCCCTTGTTAGCAAATTGAATGAAAGGAAAAACACATGTCACTGTGTTTGAAGGAGAGAATTCTCATGTTAACTTCAAATGGGCTCGAAAGGAGAATGAATCAAAATCACTAGCAGCTATTGCCTCCAATAAAAATGGACAATGATATTGATTTAATAGGAACCTAATAGCAATAATAATTGCAATAAGTGCCCAACTCACTAGATACGCCATTGGTTCAATGAGCTTTATAAAAATGAAGCCAATCCCCTCATGAGAGATAAAAAGAATGACCTATCGACACATTAAAAAAAGCTTGGGAGCAATCCAAATAGCCTGCGCCCAAAAATCTTCCAAAGACCTGCAAGAGAGTTCAGTCGAAGGAGGTGAGCCACCCTTGAAAAACCTAGGAAGGATAACAGCATGGATTAGCCTTAGAACTATGAATCTGATTGCACACTGACATGCAACACCAGCTACTAAATTTATTCTTTAGTCACTTGAGAGAAATATATGAGAAATGTAATAACTCTGATAAACTTGACTATTTTAATCAACTTAGAGCATCTCCACCCCCAAAACAGTAAACAACTCCTATATTTTAGAACAGAATATCGTTTAATGATCACTGTCCCCATCCACAAATGTCACAAAATTCCTTTTCACTATGCAAAGACCATATATGTCTTGACATCTGGATGAGTAATAGTCGCTGTCCAAATCCATAGTAAAAAAAAGTTTTTAAAGGGGTTAAAATGATCACCGCAAAATGACCATTAATACTAGAGAGCAGCAGGATTTGCACTATCCTGGTTCAAGATTTAATGAAAAGGGGTGTTTGCCGGTGTGGGGGTGGAGTTGCTCTTAGGTAATCTAGTCAACTTAGCGAATTTGATTGCTTTTAAACCCTCTTGTCAAATATCACTGCACCTCTTCAAAATGCCTAAGTAGGTTGAAGTGTATTGTGGAAGAGATCAGATTCTTCATTGTACCTTCATTTTACTACAATTTAATTAAAATTTTTTTCTTCCTGTACTAGTGTTTGAAGATTGATAACCTACTTAGATGATTATCAGGTCAACTAGGTATGTTATTAGATTTTGAAAATTCAATATCAGGTGACTATCATTTAATCAATTATAAAAAATTTAAAAAATCAATTAGTATGTTATTAATAACCGGCTTGATACCTGTTGAGTAACCATGTCTTAACTTTTGGGGGTAGGGGAGTTAAGCATCTTTTGGTAATCGCAGGGATGACCCACTTACTAGTGGGTGAAGAGGTTCTAGCAGTGTGTTCTTGCTCTCAAGGACCCTCAAAAGCCATGTTGGTTAGCATTTCAGCATATACCTATCTACCCCAGAATGCACCCTTTCCAGCTGATTCTGCATTAGAACCCATCATTGGCACAACCACTGATGTCCGATTCTGCCATCTAAGCCAGCGCTTGGCACATGCTGTGGCTTGGGCCTGGTTGGCTTGCTGAGTGCAGGATTACCTGGCAGAATCAGCCATAGAGAGCCAGTTCCATAGAATATATATTGGGGTCAAGCCTGATGAAGGATTATTTCATAGAATCGATCTCTCAGTTAAAAGTTGGGATCTTTGGGTTCCACTGAGGGCCAGTGGTTTTTAAAGAAAAATTTAATGTAGCCTAAGTGGTGATTATCGATCGGAATATGCAGAGAAAACGGTGATCACCCCTAAGAGTATTTAGCCAAATCTGGCTGTAAATCAGATATGAAGTACAAATTTTTTAAACAACTGTCTATACTCATGGCTACACACTGAAAATCCAATGTAGAAATCTGGCAATATTTTACTATTTTTTCACCTCACTTCTGGCTTTTGAAATCCTCCAAAATCACTTCATTTTTTAATTTTTTAATTTTTCATTTCACTTTTCGGCAAAATTTCTCTGGTAAAAATAATGGCATCAAGGGCTTAAGTGGCAGAATCTGCCATAGAGGACCTATTCCTTCGCATTAAAAGTAAGGAGTCAAGCCCCATGAGAAATTTGTAGGCCGGCCATAGAGGACCCCTTTCTTGACATTAAGAGTAGGGATGTATTTGCAGAATGACAAAATCCGCAGCAAGTGCAATTGGCTCTCAATTAAACACCAGGTGAGCCTAAATGGTCATCCCCAGCCCTTTTAATTATTGGAAAAATTTCACAGAACAGTGAAATTAAAAATTAAAAAATTGAAAAAGAAGTGATTTTGAGGGAAAAAATAGTAAATAATAATACTATTTAAAAATTTGGATCACGCAAGATATTAATATTTTTGAAAAATTTAGACTCATGAGTTAATAATTTCATTGTCAAAGTAATACCCCTGGTTATCAATTTACTTGGGTTATTTTTTAAATAATAAATTATGCATAACGGTCAGTTTTCAAATACTCACCTTGCAAACCACCAGTTATCTTGTCTAGGTAGGGTAGGCTATAGGGTTAATTTTTTTAAAAAAAAAGTAAATAAATAAATAAATTCTATTTTTCCATCATAAACATGTTTTCTTTCTTTCCTATTTTTTTTCATAATTTTAATTTTTTCCCTGTTCTCTATCGAAAACACTAGTGCTGTGTCATTGGCCCAAGTGTTACCACGTCCTCAACTGATTTTTCCTTCCAAAACCTGGTTTTTTGGAATTTATTTGAATTTTCAGTGGCAGAAATAACTTAAAAATCAATATCTCCCACATTCTGAACAAATCTTACCAAATAAATTCCATTAAATCCTGCTCATCAAGATCTTTCCAACAATACCAAATGCACATTCCACTTCCTCCGAAATTTTTAGATACAATTTAATATAACTTTCAGTGAAGAAATCTTTCAATATTCAAGAACTTTTGCGTGGCTTGTCCAAATGTCATGGAACCAATCCAATGCGCCCCTCCTCCTTGAGAGCTTTCCAGAGAGACCCAGAACATGATCTGAAGCATCCTGATTTGATGGATCTCATAAGTACAAAACAAAACAATTAAATTACCTTGCTTCATAGATTGATGTCTAGAGTTTTAGGATTGGTAACTTTACTTGCATGAAATTCCAATAATCTAGGTAAGTTTTTAAATTTTGAAAATTCAACACCCAATGCATTAGGGTCTTGTCAATTCTAAGTACACTATGTACAGAGGTGGGTAATTATATATCATTTTTAAAAAAAATTAATAACCAACTGGTAGGTTATCAATACCAGGTTAACAAGAGACTGTTTTCTCAATAACCAGCCAACACTGGTTGATACTTGGTACCACTTACCAGAGGCCCAGGCCTATATACCAAGCAACATTGGTGCTACTACCCACGAACCGGTCCACTACCATCAATCCCTGTTCTGATATGGATCCTAACGGCTAGTCTTATGCATTTATGGGCTCACTCAAGGCCACTTCCAAAGGATGACACAATTAGGCCTCCTTTACAATAGGAGTCAGGGCCGAAAAAACTTGGGGCCAATCTTGAGCATTTTTGATTTGTCATGTGGCCCCAAGTTACTAATAAATGCTGGAACATTGGTCCCAATGGTTACAAATTGGGTTCCCACATTCGATGGTTTTTTTTTACACCCTTGGGACCAATGCAAAGCCATAAAGTTCAGCATTTATTAATAATTTGGGGCAGATTGAAAAGATTTTTTCTATTTCAGCCTTGACTCGTAGTGTAAAGCCCTTGGGACTGATTTCAACTTTTGCACCAATAGGAATACCTGATTTGGGTTGAACATCAGCCCTGACTGCTAGTGTAAAGGGGGCCTTATTAGTCAGAACATGCTTAGGTTATATAACCATTTATTAGTGTAACATGAACACATCACACATGTCGGTTGCAGCAATTAGAGAACAAGCCCACTCTAGAGTCTACAATGAACCTTAATACAAATTTGGTTTAAACTTAATAATCCCAGTCCAGATTCTTGGTGTGTTTGGAGGAATGAGGAGGAATGCTTACAGAGTGTAAGAACTTGTGGGGCATTTCAAAAAACTAATTTGCACCTGACTGAATTTGTAAGACAATAGTGGAGGTAGTTTGGGATGCAGGAGGTCTAGCCCTGTCATTGTTACTTATCTAATGGGGTTGATTCCTTGAAAATTTTCCCCCAGACCTAGCAGCATTCCTTTGAAAATTGGAAGGGCGAGGTTGTGCTCTGCAATGAAGGGTTACTGTGAACCCTTCTGCTCTTCAGAGTGAAGGATTTAGTGCAAGATGTGACCCTCCACATAAAAATTCACAAAGAAATTTTGCACACAAAATTTCAATTTCAAGACTAAAAATTGGCATGTATGATACATCAAACCATATACATGAACATGTTTGTGTAGCATTACTTGGGCTCTGCACTGCAAGTGAGTTCCAGTGTTTTTGGGAGCTAGGTGGTGGGTTGGCTATCATCCACAAGGAGGAATTAGCCAAATTTGGCTACATGTCTGACAGGAAATGTTTAGTGTTTCATGTACAACCTCTTGTCTAAATATGGAGACTTCCAAAATCAAATCCTCATAACGTGGCTACAGAGGGCCATTTTCCTTGAAAAATAGCTGTTGTACTTGTTGCAAACCCCCTTTTTTTGTCACTAGTGTGCGAAAATTTCTGGCGATGAAAGCCTAGTTATAGGTCATGAGGAGTTTAATGACAATCCAAAAGATCCCAATAAAAGTTAACATTCATTCATTGGGACTCCACCATATCAAGTGACCATAATGTGGCACAACCCACTTACGATTTACACAACAGTACTCTTGTTATAATGATAGCTTTGATTGCAAAGGATTTTGTGAGAGTAGGTGACAAAATATGTGTACAATGACACACCATGCAACTCCCCATTGCTAACATGTAAGCAAAACCCCCTTGAAAGAAATGACCTTAGAGGAAATCTTCAAACAACTAATTACTGGGAATTGAGTTACCTTGACAACTTGGATAACTAATTATATTATTTTAAGAAATGTTGAAATTTTCAAAAAAAAAAAATCGAAAGAAAAAATTGTGAAAGAAAATATTGAATCTTCAGCAATATTTTATTTTCAAAATAAATTAATTTTTTGATAGACATGTGTTGAAGTAGCCAAGGCCTATGGTATTGTAATGAGTACATATATGACCATGGTACTTCTGATACTAAAAATGTCTTACTCTAAAAAACTAAACTAAACAGGTCTGGGCATGGATGAGCATTTGATGGAAGATCAGTGTCAAATGGGCTTCTTAGCAACTTGGGGATTAGCCTATGCAGTGCACAGGGCTTGCTTTGACCACTTTGAACTTTAGAAAGCCTCTTAACTTAAAAGCATGAAGCTTCTAAACCTAAGTTACTGGATTAAAGCCTATTATGTTTTGGAGAGACAAAAACAATTTAGACAGGATAGATTGGAGGTCATTCTTAAGAGTCCAAGCCAGTGTTGGCCGGTTATTGAGTTTTGACCTAATTATCAACCTGGTTATCAATTTGACTATTAATAACCTACAAGTTGACTACTGATACTTTGATAATCAATTAATAACCTAATCAACTGGTATTTAAATTTCAAAATTTTATAATCTACTCGGATGACCTCAATTTCATCCAGTTAGATTATCAATCCTAAATCACTAAACATTTTTATGATTAATAAAAACTAAAAAAACCCAATTAAAATTTGAAGTTTAAGAAATAAATCTATAATCAGTTAATAACTGATGTTTATCAATCAGTTATTTGATAACTTACCCCTATGCATCATTGATTATTATTATTCATAAAATATTGATAACCTAACCAGCGCCCCCAAAAAATCTTTAAAAATAACCTACCCAACGATTTTATGAAAAAAATCAATAAGTGGCCAACACTGGTTCAAGCTATGCCACTGGCAATGTTCTCATAGGGCTGATTTGTTCCCAAATACATTTCAGTAACTGAATTCTCATCCTTAAAAGGTTGGTTTGTTGGGTGCATCACCAAAGCTTACAATGTGATCACAAGAGTTAGAAGCTTAGAACCTAAGGACTGATGTAAAGGTGTAATCAGACAGAGGACAAGGTGTTGCTTGCAAATTTTGCAGATTGGAAACGGCTGTTAGAATTTATTTATTTTGCACATACAAGTAAAAAATGACTTGCTGTTGTAGCAGTTAGAAAGTGTCCAAATGTTTGATTGACAGACAAGCAGACAAAATAAGAAAAAGGTCCGGTCTAATAATCATCTAAACAACAGGGATGAAAAAGACAACATAGCTTTTTTTTGGGGCCTGTAGTCACGATCTTGTAAGGGTTTATATAGAATGTGCCTATACATGTTCAAATCACAGTTCGTTAATGTCACACAAAAAAAAAAGAAAAAGAAGAAGAAGTGGTAACCAAGGGCATGTTTATAAAAGGAGTTTACTGTGTGTGTCTATATATATGATCATTGGATTTCCACTTTGGTCATTCTGTTTTCTTTTCTTTTCTTTTCTTTTCCCTCAATAACCACACCTCAAATTCCCCCCTTCCAAACCCCCCAAAATAGTACATACACAGAAATGCATTTACTAGTGTAATGGCCCCCCTCCCCCAATAGCCAGCATGGAAAACTCAGCTAAATTCTGGCCGCAATGGCTCCAAAGAACAAAAGCAAGAGATGAATAAACTTTTTTTAATGATTTCTTTAGACAAGATCTACATATCATTGTGATCAAATGTTTTTGAAGACTTTTTTTGGTTGGGGGGTTTTTAATTGTTTTTCTCCTCCAATTCAAACTCCCTTCCTTTTTTTGGGGTTTGTTTTGGGAGTGTTTTCCTCCTTTTACGCTAAAGTCAGTGCTATACCCGCGTATTCACAGCTAAGGAAAGTAGTCAGCAGTAGTGCTGGCAGTTTGTTTCGTCAAGCTCACCTTTGTCAAACATTCATTGCAGAGTTTTGTTTTTGGTGTTCTCTTTATTAGCTCATCTTGTGTGCGTGTGTGCGTGCGCGCGCGCGCTTGGCTTTGCAGTGTGCATTGTTGAGAAGAGTTTGGATCTCTTTTTTTTTTTTTTTTTTTTTTATTTTTTTTTTTTGGTTTTTTTTTTTTTTTTTTTTTTTTTTTTTAATTAGTTTTTTTTTTGGGTTTTTTCTTGGTTTTTATTTTTCTTGGTGGGGGTGTTGATGAAGGCTAAGAAAGTTGTGAAGAGGGATCTTGCTTCTCTCATCAAGCCACATACA